>Ga0209137_1000175_pt1 | contig 71332 bp, 44 predicted proteins | sample SaaInl5LU_22_DNA_FD_184642 | JGI IMG/M metagenome (GOLD analysis project Ga0209137, IMG submission 184642) | Marine microbial communities from expanding oxygen minimum zones in the Saanich Inlet - ESP_105LU_22_DNA (SPAdes) (version 2) | ecosystem: Environmental > Aquatic > Marine > Intertidal... | reverse complement strand
CAAAGGAAATAGCTAATGCAACAATTTTCAACCTTAACTATGGTTTTGCAAACATGGTTTCATAGTGTTCCGAGCGGTCAAAAATTCCGCCACTTTTTGCATAGAAATCATCGTTTAACTCGTAAACTCCATTTTTTGCGCTTACCCAAGCGGCATTCTGATGTGGATGATATCCCAACATAGTTTTCCAGTTTTTATAGTTTTGATGGCCGTTACTTTCAATAAGCCCTAGATTTCCCATTCCCGGAAACGGCTTTAGTCGTGCTGCCACATTTTTGTTCCACTCGACCAATATCGGGTTAACCGTCAGGTCAGCGCAGAAACAAGGAATATCGCGTTCATGTGCGGCCTGGGCGATTTTCATGGTCATGCTCAAGGTCTTTGCTATTGCCTTGAGTGCGATGGCCTTATAGCCCATTTCCATTCGCTTAATGGCGTCTTCATCGGTGTGGGCACTTTCATCGGCCGCCAATCGTACCGGAATATCGGAAACATCGAATTCCAACTCCTCTGCAAAAGGTTCTTCAATGATGGCAATCTGGTCAAAAGCACCTATTTTTTTGGCATGGTCTAAAAGTTGTAGTAAGGTTTCTTTCTTCTCATAGCGTCCATTGGCATCAAAGTAATAGGGCAATTTTCCATTTTTGGAATAAGGTGTTCGTACATCCCCAATCGTTTTATGAATGGCCGATAATCTGGCTTTGTCCTTTTCGAGCATTTCTGCTTGTGTGCCTGGCTGCCCTATTTTTATCTTCATAAAAAAATAACCCTCGTCCACGGTTGCCTTTATCTCATCGATAGGAATCGTATATGCCATTAAGGGAATGGCCGCCGCTTTTTTATGATTGTGGGAAAGGGACGGTTTATACGCCTTCGGAATCATTTCATCGAAAGTCTTGAATCCGTTTTCTTGAGCATACAAAAGCCATAGCGCATTATCAACACCCACCAAGGCATTCAAAGCAAAGGTCTTTCTCAAATTTGGATTGGAAGTTACTTTCTTGGCATATGCATACACTTCAGGAAGGATTTCATCAAGCAAATCTACCGGACTTGCAAAACTCTGTCCTTTTATCATCTGTTGTGCCCATTCCGTGATGGCATACATGAGCGCATTACCGGCGCTTTCTGAATTATTGGCAAAAACTTTGGCATCGGACCAAAGCACATTTTGGGTGCAGAGACCTATTTGATACTGTCCAGAAGTACTTTCAAGATAGCTGATGGTTTGCCAGATTTCTGACATATACCCTCCTTTAAATCCAAAGGGGCGGATGAGCGGTTCTCTCTCAAAATTAGAATCTACGGTTTTGATGGTAATGTTTTTCAATGTTTGTTCTTTTGAATTGGCAAGTAGATTTCCGGGATGACCAAAGGCCATGGCTCCTGATGCCAGTAGTCCGTTTTTGATAAATGTCCTTCTTGAGTTATGTTCCATATGGTTAGTTTAATTGATGTTCTACAAGTTTCTGACGGATAAAATCCACATCCGCTTTAAGCTTTGAAACCAAAATTTTCTGTTGTTCCAATAGGGGTAAACTTTCTTCTTCCGTATTTAGTAAAGCATGCTCCACGTGAAGAGTCATCGGTGCAACAACGCCAAAGGTTTTTAAGTTTTTAAAAAATACATCGAAATCGACGATGCCCTCGCCAAGAGGAAGTTTCTTAACTTTTGATTGCCCTTCGCTAACATCCCAAGTAAAATCTTTTATCGCAAGCGAACCTATTTTTTCTGCCAATAGTTGCATAGCTGTTACCCACGATCTATTGCCTTCGCAAACCGCATGTCGAATATCGAACTGACTGCTCATGTAGGCTTTAGGAATATCTTTAAGCACTTCGGCTAAATCCCACATTGCGGCTCCGAACCAGTTTCCCGCGTGGTTTTGATACCCTCCTTGGATTCCTACACTTTTGTTCAATTCGGCAAGCGCTTGCATTTCGCTTTTTATCTTTTTGACGGAAGTTCGAACACCTAAGGCTTTATCATACTTGTAATATCCCAATCGATAATGGCTAACCCCGTTTTTGGCGGCGGTGGACAATACTTTTGCTGCCCATGGGTCATCTGCCTTGGTGATGTTGCTTACCATCATCTCAACGGTCAGCCCTTTTTGTTTTGCCATTTCTATAATTTTAGGCAAATCGTTTTCTACCCGCTCTGGCAGCACGCAACCTTTTGGCCTAACAGTCAAATCCAGTCCATCGATTCCTGCCATTTTTAGGGTGTCCATAAAGAAATCAGGTCCATATTTGTCAAGTGGTTTGGTAAAGAAATTGATAGGATACGGTTTTGACTTTGACACTTTTTTAGGTGCGGCAAGAACATTTGAAAAGGGAACAGCTGCTGCTGCAAGGGCTGTTTGTTTTATAAATTTTCTTCTTTGATTCGTCATGACCTTATTGATTTAAAGTTTCCAAGGAGCTCTATATTCATAGTGTAGGTAATCGTTGGCCTTGTCACTGTTGGTTATGCGCTCATGGACCGCATCCCATTCAATACGCTGTCCCAACGCCAATGAAATATTGGCCAAATGGGCAAAGCTCGTGGAGCGATGGCCCTCTTCCAACGAACAAAGTGGTGCTCCACCATCTTTGATACAATCCAAGAAATTACGGATGAGGTTGCCCGTGGAATTCTCTTTACTACCTAAATCCCCAAACTCTGCACCACCTTTCAACTTCTTTTCCATGGGTTCTACCAAAGTATCCCAAGTTTGGAACTGTCCGGGTTTTGCCGAAGAAATGGAATAGCCATTTTGGTCGGCGATCAAGTTTCCTTTTGTTCCATGTAATTCGATTTCGCCTCCAGAAATACCGCCACCTGCGTTGGCTTCATGAATGCTGAACTTTATTATGGATTTGGAAGGCATCTCAAAGAGCACTTCCATGGTATCGGGAATAGTACGGTCGTCTTGAACGGCAAAATTTCCTCCAGTGGCGGTAATGGCTACGGGAGCTTCTTCATTCAATAACCAACGGATTACATCCATATAATGCACGCCCCAATTCCCCATTTGTGATGAGTATTCTTTCCACCAACGGAAAAAATATGGAGCGATGTTATATTGATACGGACGAAACGCTCTTGGCCCCAGCCACATGTTCCAGTCAAAATCTTTTGGCGGTTCTTCTGGTTGGAGCAAACCAATACCATTAGGGTACATATTGCTGGTGCGTTGAGCACGGGCAGTAGTGACTTTGCCTATAATACCGCCCTGGACTTCTTTGGATAAATGTTGGTAAATGGAAGACCCCCTACGATTCAATCCTACGGCACAGACCTTGCCCGATTTTTTATGCGCATTGACCATAGCCCTACCTTCTTGAATGGTTATGGTCAATGGCTTTTCTACATATACATGTTTGCCTGCCTCCAAAGCGGCAATCGTCTGCAGGGCATGCCAGTGGTCCGGAGTGGCAATACATACGGCATCAATATCCTTTTGTTCTAGCAGTTTTCGAAAATCAGTATACCGTTTTACCTTCGAACTGAATTCTTCTCCCATTTTTGGGACTTTCCCGATTTCCAGATAGCGCTCCGCTACTTTTGTACGGTCGCGCAGGGTGTAGGGTTCGTAAACATCACATAGGGCGACGACTTCAACATCGGCATTCTCCATGAACCAGTTCAATAATAAAGTGCCGCGATTGCCCAAGCCGATAAACCCCATCCGGATTTTTTCGTTCGTCCCCATGACCGATTTCAAAGACATGGCAGATGCCTGTAAACCGGATGTGAGTCCGATAGTTGCCATGGACGAGTTTTTAATAAATTTTCTTCGATTTTGCATTATAATGTTGGTTAGTTACTTTAGTATTTTGTGTGTTTTAAGTCTACATTCAATAGATACTTACGGGAATACCCCTAGATGATTACTTCATGCGTACGAGGTTATTTCAGTGCCTGCCGCTTGAAAATCCAAGCATCCAATCAACCAGTTCCACTGAACTGAAAACAGCCGCGTTTCCTGCAGCATGATTCGCTCCGGGAAATTCTGTATGTTTTACATTCTTGTTCCCGGCCGCCCTTAAGCGTTCCACCATCTTTTTGATGCCTGTTGCCCTATCTCCGTCGTCTCCGCCGGCCATGCCCCAAATAGGCAAGTTTACCAAGCGTTCAGGATTACCGGTATCACCAGCCGAGAAACCAGAGGGTGCTGCCGCAGCAAAACGATTTGATGATTCATTTATCCAATTCCACGTGCCCCGACCGCCCATGCTATGTCCCATCACATAAACACGGTTTGCATCAATCTCCTTATAGTTTTCCAAAACGTAATCGAGCATTGCATTCAACGAGGTAACATTCCAATCCTCAGCTGTATTCGGCTCCAATAGTATCAAGTCTTTTTTGGCTAGTTCCGCTAATCTAAGGCCTTTCACCTTTGCAGATCGGGCAAGCTGTTGCTCCAGAGGCATTTCTTTGCCCCCTCCACCATGCAAGGAAATAAGTAGCGGTAATTTTTCAGCAGGTTTCTTGATTGGAACAGCCATAAAGGCTATTTTTTTCAGTTTTCCCATTTTCTTTCGCAGCGTATCTGGCCACTCAATAAGGGAGACATCGACGTGTTGAAACCGACTGTTTATTTCATCTAAAGTTTTATTGATGGCAAGATTCCCAATGGAGTCCGCCAACGTTTTTTCTTGTCCGGGTTGTATTCCGTTTTGTGCCCATAAAGCTGAAAAACAGCATAGACAAAGTAAAATTGAACTGGTTTTTTTCATTATTCTTATGTATTTCTTTAGTCGGAAAACGAGTAATTTCGATACGTCAGCTGAAAGCTTGATAACCTGTATCGATGGTACTGGTATCCTATTTACTGTTCCAATATTTCCAATTGTGCTATTATTTGTTCTTCCGTTATCGGATACCCCTTACCCATTCTCAAGGTTTGATAAACATCTTCAAAGACATTCATATAACTTGCTTTTGGTGCGGTGATTTTCTCTTGTGTTTTTAATCCATTGGCAGCTATAGTGGTTATTATCCCTTCACTTTCAGGTAATTCTATACCAAACAATGAATTATCAGGTTGCATTCCCTCATTTAATTGATTTTCCTGAACATCGGTTCTATTTTTTTTAAAGGTTCCCAATGTGCCATTTAGAATAAATGCCGGTTGTGGATCCGCAACCAACAAACTGATGGTTACAAATACTTGCAAGTTATTAGGATACTGTAAATGAATATGTTCATAATCATTTACTTGAGAGTTAGGACGAACAGATGAGGCGTGTTTAGACCATTTTAAGGGTATTCCAAATAATGAAATTATTCCATCTATAACATGCGCACCTAAATTGTAAATCACGCCATTTCCGGGTATAGGGTCTTCTTTCCAGCTATTTTGAACAACAGCGTTTCTAAATCTATCGTATCTAAAATGAACCTCGACCAAGTTTCCAAGTTTGCCAGATTCTACAACTTCTTTCACCGAGAGAAAATCGGAATCATACCTTCGGTTCTGATAGGGTAATAAGAATACACCCTTCTTTTTCGCCGCTTTAAATAGTTGTTTTGCCTCAGCGGCAGTCGTGGTAAAAGGTTTATCAATTAATACATGCTTATTGGCCTTAATTGCCTTTAAAGCGAATTCAAAATGTGTGTTATTTGGTGTATTTACAATTACAAGCTCGATAGATTCGTCCTGTAAAAGTTCATCAATAGCATTATAACTTTTGACATTTTGGTAATCTAAGCAAACCTTTTTTTTAGATCTTTCTACTACTGCAGAAAATTCAAACCCGGAATGGCACCTAAGAAAAGGAGCATGAAATAAACTACCGGACATCCCAAAGGATAGTATTCCGGTCTTAATTGTGTTTTTCATAGTTTTAAATTCTAGTGCTGTTTAAGTTAAAGCGCAATGCGTAATTCAGCAATCATACCTGATGCCAATGCAAAGGGATCATAAGGTTTACCCTTAACATATAAGGTTTCTACAGGCAGGTATCCTGTATAACCTCCTGCTCTGATAATTTCTATTAGTTTATTGTAGTCTGTCTTGATTTCCGAACCAAGACCGAACGGACTTTCTTTCACCTGCCAATTTATTGCATAAGGAACAACTTCAGCGATATCCTTATAAGGATCCGGTGTTTTAAAATTTCCGGTATCAACGATGATACCCGCCCATTCTGAATCAAGTGCTTTCATGATATAAATACATTGCTCCGCGGTTTGCAACATTTCGCCGTGATTCTGAATACCTATTTTAACACCGTATTGTTCCGCTACCGGAAGTAATTCTTTATAGCAATCAATCATCCATTGCGCTGGTACTTCCCAATTTTCTTCGTAACCTTCTGGAATCGCTCCTGCAAAAACCCGAACAACGGGTGCTCCTATCTTTGAAGCTGCGACAATCCAAGCTTTGGCTAAGTCTACTCCTTCCTTTCTTACTACTGAATCTGGAGAGGCAAAGTTATTTCTAATGCCTGTTCCCGAAATAAGAATCCCCAGATCGTTTGCACGGTTTTTAAAACGCTCAAGGTATTCATCGGAAGGAACTTCTGGATAGGTCGGAAAAAAATAAGCTGTTGGGTCTAATGCCATGATTTCTTTTGAAGCACACCAATCTAGTAAATTAAACAAAGTGTATACCTGTTCATCACTTCGCTGACTCTTGGCTCTGAGTAAATCTGCAAAAGAATACGCATTTAATGCGGGAACAATATCTTGTTTTTGCTTCAATGCAGTATTTATTGGCTGTTCTTGCTTACAAGAAATAAACAGCAAAGCAGAAAAAGTTAACACTAGAACTTCTTTGACTCTAATTTTTGTCAAGCTGGAAAATCGGGATTGTATCATCGTTTGTATTGTTTTTATGGAATTCTACACAGAATCAAACTTGCATAACGTAAAATTAGTAATGATCGACTCAGTTTCCGTTAAATACCTTTATTTATAGTAATCTCAACGTTAATGTCTTCGGCATCTACAAAATGAATCGACAGCTTTCTAGTTCCTTCATTCTTTTCCTGAAATGGCAGGATTGGTGACTCAGGCATCGGTTCGGCAGGCAAAACCTCAAACTGAGCTTCTAAAGGCTTAACCAAGTCTACCACTATAGATTTTCCATCCTGTTTAAGAATTGCCTGGCGATTATTTTTAGTGAGTTCTATTTCGGCTTTTGTATGGTAAAACAAGAACAGTTCGGAAGGCTCTTTGCATTCTATTTCATCTGCAATCCTAAATTCTATTCCTCTGTTTAGTGTAAAAGTTCGTTTAAATAATACGTCATTATAATAGGATTTTGAAACATCCAATACGGCCATAGCAGATTCTTTGCTAGATTTAAACTTTATAAATTCAGCAATTCCATTCGCTGTTCTTTTCTGACTGCCCCTAAATTCAGGATTAACGACCAAGGTGTTGTGCCCTTCAGCACGTGTTCTGTAAAAATCCCAACGACCTGCTTTGTTTATATGACGCTGATAGGTTTGTGCATCCTTTCCAAAGTCAGTAAACCAGCGTACACCATCGTATTCAAGAATAAACGATCCTAAATCCATATGACTGTGAACTCGGGTACTTGACCCACCTTTCATTGCAACAACAAAGCCTTTTCCGTTATCCCAGGAATCACGCATGGTAATTATCTCAGCTACACGAAAATGTTTATCTAAAGACATACTATTCAAATCAAAGTCTTTGAAACGATCATCAAACCACAACAAATCCATAAGATTTCCTTGGACACCTCTTTGGAGTGCCATATACCTAAACCCGGAATAACGCTGTTCGTCATACTTTTTTCCCATCCAGAAATGTTGTGCAGTTGACATTCTTTTGAGATCACTATCACTAAAATTAAAACACCAAAGGTCAGTTCCGGATAAGTGAATTTGAAAATCCCCGCTACGGCGAAACCCTTCCATCGAGCTCAATCCAAAGTCGGTACCTAAACTATTGTCCAACGCATCCATGAAGAGTACGTTATAGCGGCTGCCATAATCCCAATATGTGGGTCCTTCATAGCCACCACCATCCGGTTCATAATCCTTCATAGGCAACAGCACGCTTTCAATAGCAGTACTCAAAATTTCTGAGGCAACATCAGGAATATGCTCAGCAATAGCTAGTGCACCTATAGAAATACCGCCATTACATACCTGGTTCCAGTTAATGTTTCCGGTATGCCAACCCTCTTCTGTGCTATATACTTCCAGTGCAGGCCCCAAACCTTTTTGAAGGATTGCATCCTCCATAATTTTTCTTTGTTCTGCATTCCAGAAATCGTAAAGCCAATCGTAACCAATGGCAACAGCGTGTGTCATTTCTGCACAATCAAGGAAGTGCGATGGATTCCAATCGCTGAATGAAGCTACCGCTTTGAGTTCATGCCATGCCCGCTCGGCATATTTTTTTTCACCCAAAATCAGATAACTTAAGGCTAAGGAACGTATGCGTTCAAGTGCTTCACGGCTTACGCTGAGTAATCTTCGGCCATCTGGTTTTTCGTAAATCACTGGTTTTTTATCCATTAATTCTTCGACAAATTCCAGATTGGATAACCAGATTTCTTCTGCGAGTTCATTTTCTTGAATCGCCTGCGTAATTTTTTCCACCCTTTCTACTGAAATCAGACGGGGATGTTGTTCCTTTAAAGTGTTCAAAACTTCGTCTTTTGTAGGTGTTTGGACTGATTCCTGCCCAACGGCAACCTGAACAAGAGCTACCATTAACAAAAAAATCCAAATCAACCTTGCGTTTATTCTCCGGTAATATTTTTTCATAGAAGTTGTTTAATTATTCTTCGATTATTAATTTTTAAAACCCAGTGAGCCATTCGTATTCCTCAAAAGGAGCTTTTTGGATGCGTTAGTTGAAAGCTTGATTCCAAGAAGCCAGGGAATTGGGAAACAATCGCTTCGTATTCCTTATCCTGATACCCAATGCTTGCCATACGAAATGCAGAAGCAAGGATCTCCGGATGAAAAGGAACGATTTGTTTGAAGTGCCAGTACGGTGGAGGCCAACCTTCCGGTGCCTTTTCAACATAAGGTCTAAGGAATTCCAACGCTCGCTTGATACTGCGGCCATCTGCGGTTTCGTAGCTCCACAAGTCCGCCTCCACCCACTCCCCAAGTGTCGCTAGTTCGGTAAGTCCTGTCAAATTCATTACAGAATAGTTAAACGACTTGGTACGTCGCAGCTCCATGGGTTGGGCGCCATCCGGTTCTATTTGACGCGCGATTCGGTTTTCTTTTACTGAGGTTAACTTTTTCCGAGCTAAGTCTGTCTTTCCCAAAGCCAGTGCTAAACGCGCCACCCTTACGTCGAACATGGTGCCATGGTTTTGTCGCATCTGAACTTCTTCACGACCATAGTCGCTGTTCATAAACCAATCTAGAAAGTCCGTTATCCAGACCTCCAGTGCCTTCTGGTCCTTTTTGTTCCAATGGGTAGACCCATCCAAGAGACCCGCCGCGTCTACCGCTTGCACCACACCACCTGCTTCTATCATACCAATATACCGCCCTTCGTTTCTGCCGGGCACAGCTTGGGCATATTGTAGATGAGGGTTCATCCGTGTAGCAGAATCGTTAAACCAAACCCGTAGACATTGCGCTGCATGGGCTGCGTAGGTTTCTTTTCCAGAGAGGTAATAAGCGAGGGCCAATGTTTCCACTAAACGACCTATTTCCTGACCGCGGGAATAGTCTGCGAAATCAGGGTTACGTGATTCCGGATTGATTACACCATCCTTTGGCAAGTAGGGCAAGCCTTCTGACTTTGAGGGATCAGGCCAAAGGTAGGGTGCTTGCGTATAATAGTCATTCAAATTCCCGGTAACGGGGTGCCGTGTTTTGTCGGTTACCGTTGGTGGTTCTATATCTAAGGCTTCATCCGCCGCCATCAATAGGGCTTCATAGGCGGGCATAAGCGAAGGTTCACCTTTGGAAATACCTTCTTTAACTCTGAGTAAGGCGCCGCGTCTTGCACCGAAGAAACGAGGACCCTCTTCCAAAGCCGAAACTGTGGTTGACTTTTTTTGTGCAAAACCCGTTTGGGGAAGAATAAATGACCCTAAGACTAAAAACAGGAATCCCAGCAGGGAAAAACGAGATTTTGGTATCATATGTATCATTTTTTTATGGCTTCTTTTGATTCCATTAATTCACTACGCGTGCCGTCAAGGTCGTGCACATTGAAAAGCCAGCGGTTGCTGCGGCCAATCATGGGTTCGTGGCGTTCCAGATCTGGCAAGGCATTATATAACATATCGCGATGCGCTTTTTGAATATCATCGGTCAAAAGGCACATATGATGCATATTACTCATTTGGTTTCGACTTGGTTTCATATCGTTTATAAGAATATACTCGACGTAGTCGCCCCTGTCTCCTGGCATTTGCATATTTACCCAAGTATCCGGACCACCATCTTCGCGTGATCCGCGCCAAATCTCTTGAAAGCCCAAAGCATCTCGATATAGTGCATCGGCTGCCTCTTCGTCCGTAATTGTGAGACCCACATGCAGCAAACGATCGGAAACCCGTCTGGATCCTAGATGCTTGCCTTGCGCTAGCGCTTGCTTGGAATCGGAAGTGTATTCAACAAAAATGAGGTTATGGCCGTTAGGGTCAACTAGAACGCTTGCCAAGGTGCCATCCGGGTTTTTTTCCACAGGAGTTGGATCGAGTCCTCTTTCTCGGAGCATGGCAACCGTAGTTTTGATGTCCGAAACCTGAAAGGCGACTTCCACCAATCGATTGTCATCGGTGCCGTCGGGTTTTGACACCAACTTCACGAACTGGTCGTCGTTGATTTTCAAATACCAGGCCTCCTGGTCTTCAAACGCGGCAAAGGCAAATTCAAATCCATAAAAAGCCGTATAGAAGGCACGCGACTGCTCTAAACTTGATACTTGAAACGCCACATGGGCTATTCCCAGGATGGGGAGTTCTTTCTTAGGTTTCATCCCCATCGATAGCCAAGATACTATGAGGGTTAAAATGAGTATTTTCTTCATAATTTTTCTGTTTACATTAAGATTAAAATTAATCAAAGTTGGAATTGAATTTGTAAATCATATTTAGGTTTTAAGATTAGAGTCTTGTTTTGATTGATTCTATTTTGTTGTCCATTTGACCTCATTTTTATTTCCCCGGCCCTCTTGTTGAGATTTTCCCAATGCTATAGAATGAAGTGGTTTAAACTTTTTCAAATTGGCTAAAAAGTTTAAACCACTTCATTATGGTGTTTCGTATAACCTAACAAAAGTGATGTCTTGTTTAAGAAAATAATCGGGCATCTCAATGGTCCCGACTACCCAGCGTTTTATCTCCAGATCGTTTCCTTCCCCATCCTTATAACTATAGCCATGGGCATCGAAAACTATGGGCATTCCTTTGTAATTGCCCAAATGAAGTTGGCTATGGCTATTTTCGCAAATTTGGAGTGTTAGAAAAGGTTCGTTCGATAGTATTGATTTGAATTGAGCCTCTCTCCCTTCATTTGCATAGATTATTTCAGGTTTACTCCCATAGGCGGAAAGTAATATGCCATTTGCGGGCAATTTAAATCCAAAGCTGCTAAAAATATCCCTTAGGTTGGTAGCGTGGTTTCTACCATACCAAGACCCTGTCCAATCATACAGGTTATCCAATAGTTTAAATGCCTGTTCGGCTACATTTCTCTGCGTATAGGGCAAATAACCTACATGCACATCTGCATCTGGCTTTAGCCAAGCCTCTTGAACGCTAAATGTTCCGTTCGCATTTCGAAAAGGTATTGAGACCGACCGTGGTTTAGTACCAACCATAGGAAGACGATCCGCCATAAGCATCCATCCAGAAACTATTTTGCAATCCGAATCCGTATAATAGGGCACCCGATCTCCCGTGCAAACTATAAAATCTTGAACACCATTAAAATCATCTATTTCCCTGGTCGTACCGACCGCTATCTTCTCCGAAGCTACCCAGCCATAGCCCCTTTCTGAAAGCACGAACAAAAACGCCCCTGAATTCGAGCTGCGTAAAATTTCTACCGGAGACCCAATCGGAATAACGTCAAGATTCCAAAGATCCCAACGGGCTTTGCCATTGGTAAAATGACCCATATACTCAGGTTTGACCAAGGGTACAATACGCAAACGGCATGCGGTTGTAGTAATGCCTGACCGTAGCTCTATTTTACCTTTTGAACTGTCGAACGACATTTCATTTTCAATCTCACTTAATTCTTCTGCACTGTATGCAATGGCCATGATATTACCGAACTCGCGACTTCTTAAATAATCCGTACCCGATTTTATCCAACTTTCTACTAGCACGGATAATTCGCTAGGTGTTTTTGAATTTAGGTCAGGAATATGTGCCAAAAGACCGGGACGGCCTTTAAGTTGTTCTTGAATTTTTTGGGACAGCACACTATCAAGCCCCGATGCGTTCACCATTCTCTCCCGATAATTTTCGTTTTGTGCTTTTATCTCCTCCAAAGAAAGCACGACTCGGTTAGGGTTTTTCATTTTTGCTATCCAATACGATACCTGTCGCATTTCCGGCAAGGTACGGGGAACAACGTTCGGAGCCCTTAGGTAGAGGTCGGATTGCTTTTTGGTTTCCGCTTTGACAGTACCTTCTTTTTTTTGTCCATAAAGCCTGCTGTTCGAGAAGATTATGCACAGCAAAAGGACAAAAATTAGGGCAACAAAATCATTTCTCCATAATCTTCTTCCGACAACATAAAATTTCCTTTCCATGCTAAGTCGCATGAAAAATAATGATCAGACAATACATACCTAATGCATTTTTATCTTTTGACGGATACAACATGACCTGGAATATTAGTGCGTATGCTATATATCTTATCCACGGCGGCAATATAAAGGGTCTTCATATCCTCGCCTCCGAACGCACAACTGACAGGGTAGTCAGGTGTATTGATGATTCCTACATGCTTGCCCTCTTTGTCAAAAATCTGTATGCCTGCCCAAGTGCCGATATATAGGTTGCCTTCCACATCAACTTTCATTCCGTCGGCTCCCGAAGATCTGGCCCCACGTTCAAGTACCTGATCAATCAAAAATAGCTCGGCGAACTTGCGCCCATTGGCAATAGTACCATCTTCGTTAACATCATAAGCCCAAATGAAATTATCCTTATCGCTATCCACGTTCCACCATTCTTCATTATCGTAGGTATTGTTAATATACAGTGTTTTGCCATCAGGACTTAAAGCGACGCCGTTAGGCATGGCGAATGCATTGGGTTCTAAAAGGCGTATCACTTTTCCCTCGGGCGTGAGGTAATATACGGTACGGCCAGGTTGATTTTTTTCGGCATCGGCTGTAAATTGTGGGTCGGAAAAATAAATTCCGCCCTTTGCATCCATTATAAGATCATTCGGGCCATCAAGCGATTTCCCTTCGTACTTATCGGCTAAGACACGTACTATTTTGCCTTGGGTATTCATCTCGATAACCCGGTGGCCGAACATATCACAAACGATAAGGTTGTCGCCATTGGCGATCAGACCATTGGTCTGCATTTTGTTCTCTACTATGTTTCTGTATGTGCCATCGGGGTCCATTTCAACCAATGTGCTTTTTCCCGGATCGCCGTTAAAAGCCTCGTCAAAGAACATATTGGAAAAATAAAGTTTGCCGTTGGACCAAGTGGGGCCTTCCGTAAAGGTCAGACCGGGCTCGCTCTTACTGCCATCGATGAGCAATTTGACCTCTGCATCCTTTGGAACGATTGCATGGTACTTGTTTTGTTGCTCCAGACTCTTTTCTAAATAGTCTGCACGCGGTGGGAAGAATATATCGAGGGCATCACAACCGTTGGCGCCCATTGTTCCCCCATGTACCATGTTCGACGGGAGGTCAACGACATCGCCTTGCTCCAAACGTATGATGGTGTCCATCACTATTTGGTCCGAATATCCCCGAAGTACGGTCATGACCTGCTCTTCAGGATGAATGTGATGGGGAAAGTGTACGTTGGGGCTCATATCTACAAAACTGAACATCACTCCACGACCGGTTATTAATCTCGAATTTGCCCCTGGCAACAACTCCGTATATTGAAAATCATTGAGGTCATATACTGTGTTAGAATCCACATTGGGTGCTACGGGGTAATTTCCTATCGCTATGGGTTTTGGAATATCTTGGTAGCCTGCCTTTTCTAAATAATCGACTGCGGCCGGACTATAAACCTCCAAGATTTCCGCTCCGGCATTACCTGCTTTTATCGCCGTTTTCGCCCCCTCTTGCAAGTACACAAATTCATTTACCGGCATAGCTGAAAGTACGGCCCCGGGCGCTTCCCTCGGGGAGGCCTTCAATGTTACGTACTCGCCGTTCACAAGCTCTTGCACATTTCCTTCCATAACAAAAAGAAACCGTTCGCCTTGAATCGTTTTTTCCGCTATTGAACTATTGGGTTCCATTTTGATGAAACTCATCGAGCCCCCTTCGCCCCAATAGGTCTTTGCGCTGACACCTTGTGCGAGTTGGGTGGTAGGAAGGTTGTTGTAATTAATCTTTTCACCCGCTTTGATGTTGGATTGCAACTTGGAGTCTTGTATATCGTTTCTTTGCCGGATTTCCAAATCATGCTCTGCGATTACCTTATCGTTTCGGTCGGCCCAAGCGGCCTTATCTTTTTGCTGAAAGCATGAAGTGGCCAAAAATGTTAGGGCCAGAGAAATTGATATTTGTAGTAATCTTTTCATAATCCTAATGGTTTTAAGCCTTAAAATGTATTTGAGTTTAACAATATCGAAAACTAGGTAAAAAAGAAAAACGAACCATCCTGTACTATACCGCTCGAAATTCTTACTCTTACTGGATTTGTACAGGTCAGTACAGGACACTTTATAGGTATGAAATCAGCATTTTTAGTACTACGGTTTTTTAATCAAAATTGGATTAAATGAAACAAAATGCTATTTCCTTTTTTTGCCTTGGACTTCTCTTTTTAGGCGGATTTATCTTGCTCTCGTTTACAAACCCCGAAATGGAATATCGAATATTTCAGTTCCCAAAACATATGATGCCTCATATCGATGGTGACTTCAGCGATTGGGAAATGGTTCCCGACGAATATACCATTGGTCTTGATCAACTGATGGATACAAAATATGGTCGAGGCACCGATCTGGATCCGAAAGATTACGACATTCAGGTAAAGGTGGGATGGGTCAAAAATCTGAACCGACTTTATTTTTATGTTGAAGCCTATGACGATTATTGGGATTTTGATCACAACGGCCTCTATCAGGATATTTTTGAAGTTGTCGTTGACGGTAACCTCTCCGGAGGGCCCTTCGTTAAAAAAAGCAACACGAACAATACCAGGTTTTCAAAAGAAGAACTACATTTCAAAGGGCATGGTGGCCACGCTCAAAACTACCATATTTTTACCCCCGCCCAGAACAAGGATGAAGCTATGGTATGGGGCAACACCCCTTGGATAAAGGATTTTCCCCATTTCAACGCCGCCTATGATTACAATTTCAAGCACGGTGAAAGCGGTACACTGAAAATGGAATTTTGGATCACGCCCTTTGACCATGCCGATATCGCAGGCTACCATAAATCGAGTGAAACCGAACTTACTGAAAATGAGGTCATAGGCCTTTCTTGGTGCATACTCGAATATGATGGAAAGGGCATGGAATCGTTTATGAACCTTGCCCATGAGTCAAAAATGGTCTTCGATGCCACTTTCGTCAACATTTTTCGACTTATGCCTTTGGAAAATAGCTATAAAGAACCCATTCAGGCCGACTGGTCTTTTGTGGAATTGGATAGGGACCAAAGGTGGATCCAGTTCAAAGACGAATCGAACGGAAAAATAGAAAAATGGCATTGGGATTTTGGGGATGGGAATACCTCACAGGAACAGAACCCTTCGCATCACTATGAAAAAGGAGGGGAATGGACTGTTGTGCTGACCGTAATAGGTCCTGAAGGGAAATCGATAAGATCTAAAGTTTGGGACGTAACGACAAAATAACGCAGCCCTATGTCAAATCCGATACATGGAAGTCATCCGAGGCAGTACGGTACAGGATACAATCGTAGGCCTAAGATATTATTTTTCCTTCTTTAATGAATCCTCTAGACCAATTATGATTGCTTATTACAGGGTACAACATATAGCCCTATTACTCCTTTTTCTTTTGCTCCTAAGCTTTAATAGCGTGCGAGGGCAAGAAGAATTGAACGTGTTGGTACTGACCAAGACCAATGGGTTTCGGCATAAATCCATCCCAAAGAGTATTGAGAAATTGACCGAATGGTCCAAAGCCGAAAATTGGAGACTTACATTTTCCGAAGATTCAACACGTATCAATGATGATGTCTTGAACAAAACCGATGTTCTCGTTTTTTTGAACACCTCAGGGAACATTTTAGGTCATGCCGAAAAAAAAGCGATGATTCGATACATAAATCAAGGGGGCGGTTTTGTCGGCGTACACTTGGCCACTGGGACAGAGCGCGAATGGCCCTGGTTTTATCAATTGATAGGAGCGTATTTTAAAGACCACCCCAAGGTACAGCCAGCGAAAATATTTGTAGATCATTCCGTGGTACATCCATCAGTTTCACATTTGGGAGCGTCTTTTGAAGTTGTGGATGAATGGTACAATTTTGAGAAAAGCGTTCTGCCCCATGTCAATGTATTGCTGACACTAGATGAAAGTAGCTATTCAGGTAAAAAAATGGGAGCGGAACATCCTATCGCCTGGTACCATTATTATGAAGGCGGAAGGGTGTTTTACACTGGACTGGGACATACGAACGAAATTTATGAAAACCAAGACTATAGAAAACACATCGTAGGCGCAATTAATTGGGCCGGAAAAAAAGTTGATGTGCCCACACCTAAAAAATGGGAGCATTTACTGGATAACGGCCTCGAAAAATGGGACAAGTATATCGGCGTTCCTAGTGCTTACGTGGATATGAGCGGGATACCAAATAATGCAACCCGCGATAAGAGCAAGCCCTTAGGTTTTAACAATGATCCCAAAAATATATTTTCAATGGTAAAGGAAAAAGGGAAGCCAATACTCTATATAACTGGGGAGATTCATGCCGGAATCAGTACCAAACAAGAATACAGAGACTACCATTTCAAGGCAAAGTTCAAATGGGGCGAAAAAAAATGGCGCCCCAGCAGACCAAGGGACAGTGGTATCCTCTATCATTGTGTGGGCAAACAGGGTACGTATGCCAATGCATGGATGAGCAGTCTGCAAAGCCAGATACAGGAGACCCATTTTGGCGATTTCATTGCCATGGGCGACGTTTCCGTACAGGCACGAGTAGACAGTATTCATACGGTAAAGGGCGAAATAAGAGGCATTTATAACCCCAATGCCAAACTTACAGGTGTTGGCAGATCCCTTAAAAACGAGAATCGTGAAAAACCTACTGGTGAGTGGAATACGTTGGAGGTAATCTGTCTGGGCACTTCTAGCATACATATCATCAACGGAAAAGTGGTTTCCGCAATAGAAAATGCGAAATCTACCTTGAAAGCCATTCCGGAACCTCTTTCAAGCGGTAGGATTCTGCTGCAATCCGAAGGGGCCGAAGCGTATTATAAAGACATTAAAATAAAGGCGATTACTCAGATTCCAAAAAAGTATAAAAAACAGATAAAACGGCTTACAATTTCGAATTAATTATGGTTCATAAATTTATTAATAACAGAAGCGAACCCGTTTGAATATCCGTAAAAGAATAATTCATAAAGTACTATAGGTTGAAGAAAATTAATGTTTACTCCATTTCATTAGGCATAGCAACAATACTGTTTGTTGTTTTGTTTGCCATGATCGGCACCGGAAATATTACCCATGCAGGATTCCTATTTATTGCCCTATTTGCGTTCCTTGCGTTTGGATTTAGTGGTTATAAGTCCCTGAGCGGTTTTGTATTTGCTGTTATGATTTTTACCGGGGTTGCGGCCGCTTTATACTATCCAAAGTTTTTCACGTCAATAGGCGACTTCAAGCTAGCAGCACTTATAATACCTCTTATTCAGATTATCATGTTCGGAATGGGCACTTCCATGAGTTTAAAAGATTTTGGGGAAGTCTTTAAAAGTCCTAAAGGCGTTTTTATTGGAGTTGTTGCCCAGCTAACAATAATGCCCTTTATAGGGTTTTCATTGGCACAACTTAGCAATTTTCCACCTGAAATAGCAGCGGGTATTGTTCTTGTAGGTTGTTCTCCAAGCGGTGTAGCATCTAATGTAATGGCTTACTTGGCCAAGGCCAACGTTGCGCTTTCCATTACAATAACTTCAATTGCCACTTTGTTAGCCCCTTTTATAACCCCCGTTTTTATGAAATTATTAGCCGGGGAATTCATAGAAATAGAAGTGATGGCCATGATGTGGAGTATTGTAAAAATGATAATTCTACCCATTGGAGCGGGATTACTTTTCAATAGGTTAAGGGGAGAAAGTGCAAAATGGCTCGACAAGGCAATGCCCTTTGTTTCGATGGTAGCCATCGGTGTTATCGTTACAATAATAACTGCAACTGGTAGAGACAGCCTTTTAGATATTGGCGGAGTTTTGATGGTACTTGTACTAATTCACAATTTGTTCGGGTATTTATTAGGGTATTGGTTTGCCCGTTTATTTAACATGCCTGAAGGTGATGCACGAACTATTGCATTGGAGGTTGGAATGCAAAATGGAGGCCTTGCTTCCGGTATCGCTTACTCCTTGGGCAAAATATCCACGATGGGCTTGGCGCCGGCAGTATTTGGGCCATTTATGAATATTTCTGGTTCTATATTGGCTTCATATTGGAATAAAAGACCTGTAGAACACCAAAATGGAGTATAACGAAAATTAAGTATTACTAAAATTAAGATAATAGAAATGCAATTAGCGGAAAGAAAAAAGTCATTCACTGTACTATTCGGTATCCTATTTGTTTTATTTTTCTCATGTCAAAAAGGGCCGAAAGAGCACTATGCCAAAGAAAACTGGGCTTCCTATTTGGGTGATAAGTCGACATCCCATTATTCTTTATTGGACCAAATCAATAAAGATAATGTACACCAACTTCAAAAGGTGTGGGAATTCGATAACGGGGAGGCAAGCGTTAGAAATAGATCAATGATCCAATGCAACCCCCTAATTATTGATGGTATTTTGTATGGCACCACGGCTACTATGAAAGTATTCGCCCTTGATGCCGCAACCGGAAAACGAAAATGGACTTTCGACCCTGGTAAAGATGCGGTTCCTGCCAAGGGACTTAATCGTGGACTTGCCTATTGGGATGAAGGAGAGGATAAAAAACTATTCTATGGCACAGGCGAACGGCTAATTGCTCTAAATCCCAATACGGGTAAGTTGATCACTTCCTTCGGAAATTCTGGAATCGTAGATCTTACCAAAGGTCTGGGAAGAGATGTTGACGGATTTCGCTATCATATGAATACCCCAGGGGTTATTTTTAAGGATATGTATATTGTTGGCGGAAAGGTTTCAGAGACCATAAAACCTATTCCGGGCCATATCAGGGCATACGATGTACATTCGGGGGAAATGAAATGGATCTTTCATACCATTCCCCATCCGGGGGAATACGGCTATGAGACTTGGCCCAAAGATGCCTATCTAAAAAGTGGGGGTGCCAATGTGTGGGCAGGGTTCAGCTTGGATGAGGAACGGGAAATCGTTTTCGCTCCGACCGGCTCCCCTTCTTGGGACGTTTATGGGGGCGACAGAATCGGAGCTAATTTATTCGGCAACAGCATCATCGCTTTAGATGCCAATACCGGGAAACGGATATGGCACTACCAAACGGTACATCATGATTTATGGGATTACGACTTATCTTCCCCTCCAGTTTTGGCGACTATTGAAAAGCAGGGTGAAAAAATCGACGTTATTGCCCAAACTACCAAAATGGGATTGCTTTTTGTGTTGAATAGGGAAACCGGAGAACCTATTTATCCTATTGAAGAAGTAGAATTTCCCCCATCCGAGCTGGAAGGGGAAGAAGCTTGGCCTACGCAGCCCATACCTACAGTTTACCCCCCATTTTCCAAACAGAAAATAACAAAAGGAGACCTCGCCATTAGATCAAAGGAGGCCAAGGAAGAAGCTGAAAAAATTTGGAACGAGTACAAATATAATGGCATGTACGACCCTCCGACCGTTGAACCCAAAATTACCTTTCCTGGATATCATGGCGGTGGCGAATGGGGCGGGCCTGGGTTAGATCCAAATAACGGTATGTTGTACGTGAATTCCAATAACGTTACTTGGAGGGCCTATTTAGACCATTTTGTCCCTGCAAGTCCGGGAAGGAATTTGTACAATATGAATTGTCAATATTGTCATGGTACAGAGTTGCAAGGGTCTGGTCTTTTTGGAGGTGTACCTCCTTTAGCAAATGTGAAGGATTCATTGTCAAAATCTGAAATGTTCAAAATCATCAGCCAAGGAAGTGGTGTCATGCCCGCCTTCAAGGAATTGCAAAAACATGAAATCGAAAATATTATCGCGTTTATTGTACAAGAAGAAAAAGATACCATCTCTGTAAAAAGCGAATGGCCTTACCCCTATTCCCATGGTGGTCTTGATCAGTTATATTTAAAAGATAAACTGCCGATTATTAAACCGCCATGGGGGCAATTGACCGCCATCGATTTGAACGAAGCAAAGATTAAATGGCAAATTCCCCTTGGAAATTATGACTCTTTGAACGTTCCAGGGCACCCCATCACGGGCACGCCCAACTATGGTGGCCCAGTTGTTACAAAGGGCGGACTATTATTCATCGCCGCAACTATGGACAATAAAATAAGGGCATTTGACAAGGAAAGCGGGGAAAAGTTATGGGAAGCCGAGTTGCCTGCCTCCGGAACGGCAACACCTGCCACCTATTCCGTGAACGGCAAGCAATATGTGGTTATCGCCTGTGGGGGCGGTAGGGAAGGGACAAAATCTGGAGATTCTTATGTGGCGTTTGCCTTGCCTTAGTCAACTATTTGAAAAGTGTCCACGATAGCCGTTAGGTACGTTTCTGGGCATTATATGAATTAGATTTAGTGTAAAATGAGCAACTATTGAACTAAAATTTGACCAGAACATTTTTCGCTTCTGGATTTTGAACTCCAAAATTAAACCGGTAAATGAAGTCAACAAGAAAAATTTCCAAGAAGTGTTTAGAAAAGCAAAATTAATCGTACAATGAAATTCTGTCTAGAAAATAAGTCTGCCATAGTTACGGGCGGTGGTAGTGGTATCGGTAAGGCCATTTCAAAGATTTATGGAGCGCATGGTGCCATGGTCCATATATTGGATTACGAAATAGGTTTGGCCGAAGACACGGTAAAGGCCATTGAATCCTCCGGTGGAAAAGCAGCGGCATACCAATGTGATGTCTCTGACGGAAAGAGCGTAAAAGCTACCATAGCTAAAATAGTTAAGCAAGGCCATATCCATATTTTGGTCAATAACGCCGGTGTAGCACACGTAGGCAACTTGGAACTTACAGAGGAGCATGATATGGACCGTTTGTACGCAATCAATATAAAAGGGGTGTACAACTGCATGAGGTGGTGTGTTCCGTATATGAAGGAGAAAGGTGGGGTTATTCTAAATATGGCGTCAATTGCCTCTTCAGTGGGCATACCTGACCGGTTTGCCTATTCCATGACGAAGGGCGCCGTTTTGACAATGACCTATTCTGTAGCAAAAGATTATTTACGAGAAGGTATTCGCTGTAACAGCATATCTCCTGCGAGGATACACACGCCATTTGTGGATGGGTATATTGCGAAAAACTACCCGGGAAAAGAAAAAGAAATGTTTGATAAGTTGTCTAAAACACAACCTTTGGGACGAATGGGAACAACCGAGGAAGTGGCTAACCTTGCTCTTTTCTTGAGCTCTGATGAGGCCTCCTTTATTACCGGAACGGATTTTCCGATTGATGGAGGATTTATAAAATTGAATGGATAAATCCTTGATTTATCAGGTATAAAAATCAAAAATAATAGTTAAGATGAAATTAATACGATTTGGCAACAGTGGTGAAGAAAAACCGGGAGTAGAACTGGAAAATGGTACAAGAGTGGACGTTTCCGGATTTGGGGAAGATTATAATGAAACTTTTTTTGGCGCCGATGGCATAGAACGTTTGGCTGCTTGGTTGAAAAACAACCAGGGTAAAATACCGGTAATTTCCAATGAAATACGATTAGGTCCTCCAATGACAAGACCATCCAAAATTGTCTGTGTGGGCCTCAATTATGCCAAACACGCAGCAGAAAGCGGCATGGAAGTGCCTAAAGAACCTGTATTGTTCTTCAAATCAACCTCTTCTATAGTTGGCCCCAATGATAATTTAATTATTCCCAGAGGAAGTGACAAAACCGATTGGGAAGTGGAGTTGGCCATTGTTATCGGAAAAAAGGCCTCATATGTTGCTGAGGAAAACGCATACAGTCATATTGCAGGGTATGTTTTGCACAACGATTACAGTGAGCGTACTTTCCAGATAGAAAAGCAAGGGCAATGGTGCAAAGGCAAAGGATGCGATACATTTGCCCCTTTGGGCCCGTTTATAATTACATCTGATGAAATAGAGAACCCCAATAATCTGGACCTATGGTTAAAGCTCAACGGTAGGACCATGCAGAGCAGTAACACATCTGACTTTATTTTCAATGTCCAGGAAGTGGTTAGTTATATTAGTCAGTTTATGACACTGTTACCGGGAGATATCATCTCTACTGGCACACCTTCCGGTGTTGGATTTGGACTTGAACCGCCCGTTTATTTGAAGCCAGGAGACGTGGTTGAACTTGGAATTGAAGGCTTAGGAGCTTCAAAACAGCATGTCAAGGCTTACGGAGAAATGTCTTAATGGTTTCGTCTTACAGGGCTTAGGAGCATTATCCACTATTCTATCATTCGGCTTAAAAGGCCCATTGAAAAATGGGCGTACTGGCTCCATGTAGAGGAATGGCCACACTTTGACTTTCCAATAATACCGCTTTGAGGATTCCAGGCTTTCTCCAGCATAGACAACGTTTACCGACTGGTCCGATGCTATTTTTCCGGAATCCCAAAAGTCCCCATTGTTTTGGGTCAGCTTGTCCAAACTGGATGCCACTAAAATCTGATATGCGGTTTGTTTTTGTCCCCGTACAGTCTTTTGCTGTGTTAGTTTCCAACTAAATCTAGGTGCAGCGGCTCCAACTGGTGTTTCCACAAATGGACTAAGCCTCCAATTACTGCGATTGTCCGTAGCTTCAGCTTGCGAAGGGGTTACAGTTCCATCTGCATTTTGATATAAATATCTGCCAGTGACCCTAGAACCAAATCTATAGGTATCTGTAGCACCGTTATATGCTATTGACCACGTTTTATCGGTATCGCCTGCGGGCGGAGCTTTTAAGGTACTTAAAATTACATAAGGGCCTGTGGAACCAACAGCTCCGGGCGCGCTTAGTATTCCAGTACCACCAGATGTACTTTCACTATCTATGTTAAAAAATTCTCCACTTTCTACAAGGGTCCATTGTGTATTATCTGCTCCACCTGAAACCGACATGGTAACGGGCTGAGCGCTTCCCGCTCCAGCGGTTAAGAATTCTCCCGTTTCCACATTTCTTAATGCAACAACATCAGCTGTTGGTTCTGGACCTGGATTGGGGTTTAATCTACAACTTCAGCCTTTTCATAGGTGGTTTCTGCCCATCTTATTTGAGCTCTACCTCCTTTTACCCGGTAAGCACCATATCTTATACCAGATTGCAGTCCTCTTTCTGGGTCAGGAATATTAAAGTTAAAGGCTTCGCCACCAATAACGGCATCGCAATAATGTATTTTTTTTGAAGCATCGTTCGGATCTTCCCTAAAACCAATCTCTAATTCAAAATCAATTTCCGCATTCTTAGCCACTTGTTTTAAGAATACAACTTCTCTACCACTACCTGACCCTCCTCTTTCCAAGATACGTTCCGCATAGATGTCAAAGGCTACTTGCTTATCTGCATCGTCACCCGTACCGTAAACAGGATGTGCTCTATATAAACAGATTGCAGGATCTGCCGAACCACCACCACCTGTGTGGTTTCCTTTGGCTTGTATTAAATAGCTTCCATCTTGGTTAAAAGAGCCTGCATCACCTACTTCAAGAATTCTTACAATTCCTTTGAATCTTGCGAAACTCCCCACCCCAGTTTCTTGAGACCTGGACAAAGAACGCTCCATTCTGGGTTGTAACGTATTGGGTGCATCAATGTGGTTAGACCCGTCAGTAATATTGTATACACCCCAAGTTTTGCCATAAAGAGAAACTTCTCTGTAGTTTGCATAGCAACTTCTATCATCTATTGTTCCTACATTGACAGGGTTGGCAATATCAGTTGTTCTACTGGGGTTGGTCCCTTGTGCTGTACAAGCCAGGGATGTCCCTGTATCTTCATCCCCTTGGGCAATAGGTTCTTCGATGACCTCTTCTTCCTCTTCAACAGGCGAAGCGTCCTTGCTACAAGCAGTTAATGAGATAAAAATGACGAAAGAAAAAAGTGAAACAAATTTAGAATTCATAGTGCTTAAATTTTTAATGATGCGTCAAATATATTGGTAATAGACCTGTAAACTATCCTGAACAGCACTGCCTTGAAAAATAATGATTTTTCTGGGCAACAACAGCTGCTCACAACAAATCTGGATTGGTATCTTCATCTGGTGCGCTATCTATTCCTAAAGGATTCGTGCGATATTCACACTTTAGACCCGAGAGATCAACCTAAGCATCAGGGTAGCAGTAAAAGAATAATAGTGCTAATGCAACAGATAAGATTTTCGTTATTTTCATCTGTTTATTTTTATTGTTTTTAATAGGTCAATAGCTTGGTTCTTAAACATTTTCTTTTGTAGAGGTATTTAACTTACCATAACAAATCCCTCGATGAGGGTTTCATTTTTATATTTTATAAACACCTTTAATCTAGATCCACTTTTTTAAACGGTATGATGCGTACCGGCCCCAAAAGACCCGATGTCAGCAAGGCTTCATCGGCTTTCCAATGGTTCCAAGAAGTAAATGTGGTGCGTTCCGTTGGGCGGGCTTTCCCTTCTGTTAGCCAAATGGGCCATTCTTTTATTTGATTTCCTTTACGTTCATAGTCCAATGGTAAATTTTCGTCACCGATCAATCGATTGGGCCATAGATTGGTCACCCTTATTTCTAAGGTATTTTGCCCTGCTTTGACCACGTTGTCGATGGCTATTCTAAATGGTGGTTTCCATAATAGGCCTACTTGTTCTCCGTTTACGAACACTTCGGCGATTTTATGGACACTGCCCAAATCCAATTCCAAGCGATTTTCATTTTCAATTAAATCTTTCGAAACCGTAAACTCCTTTTTATAGCTGGCCGTACCCGAAAAATGGCGAATGCCGTCATCCTTGGAGGTTGACCAAGAAATGAGCGTATCAAAAGTGGTTTCTTTCTCAGGGAATTCCAGCTTCCAAGCACCTTTGCATTCAATGGGTTCTGGAGTGGCTTTTATTTCGACCGATTTGCTTTTGCCTTCCGAAGTTGTATAGGATAGGACTCCAGGAAAGGGGGTAGCCCATTGGATTTTACCGTTTTTAAATAGTAGTTCTGGTTTGGGAAGGTCTTTTGAGAGTTTTAGTATCCCGTCTTTGGGGATGCTTCGCGTAAATTCATCCCCATCTGTTTTAAAGGTAATCTTTAAGGCGGTCCTGTTGCCTTCAAGGTCTTTAGTGCCTATCAATTTATCGTTTACAGGAATATCGAGTTTGCCCTCTGCCACCATATCCTGTATTTTTGTGGTGATATCATGGGTTGTGTAATTGGCTGGTACCCCTTTGGTTTCTGCCTTGAACTTACCAAAGACGGCCTTTAAGATTTTTAGTGGTTCCTTACCCGCTTCAAGATGTATTTGCTCTCTTTCTTCGGCAACCAGTTGATGGATTTTTTCACCGAGTTGATATTCCATTCGGAATTCTTTCTTATACCCCATGGCCGGGTCACAATCGCAGAATGCTCGAGTCATCTTAAAATCAAGGGTTCCATTCGTCACAGCAGCGGAAACTTTATCTGTAATATCGATTAAGCCTTCCTGCAAAAATGTACCGTACTCCGCTTTAATCACCTCCAAATTGGAAAGCGGCTCTAAATCTGGTCGTTCGATTTTTATGGAGGTTTCAACGAGGTGCCGTTTGGTAATGGAATTTCTGAACACTACAAACACGGACTCTTCCATGCCTAAGGAAATTGGGACGCTCGTTGTACCATCAGTATTTTCCTTAAAAACGACCAATTCCTTTATCTTTCTGGTTTCCGCGTTCCACAATTCCGGTTGTTTGCCAGAAACCCGAAAACGGGCTTCAAGTTCCCGACTTTCCTTTCGGGCATTGGCAATAAAATAGATATCCGCTTCATCTGTTTTTCTATGGTTGAAATTGATATCTGACCCATCGCCATTTTCAATCTTAAAATCGGCAGAAATTCCACTCTGATTTAAATACTCCTCTATGGAAATATCCTTTACCGCGCCAATACCCCATAGGTCATCAGCAAGCCTAGTTACTTCAATATCGGCCTTGGTATAATTTTCAAGGCTTGGTGATTTATTCGGTTTTGCCCCAATAACCTTTGCACCTACAGCTACCAATCGATTGACTTTTTCAATGGTTTTGGGTTTCATCCATTTTGACCCGGTTAACTGTAATACTTTATACGGACCGCTTTTTGAAGTGTAGAGTGCTCCATTTTCTACGTACAATTCGTTCAGTTTGTTTGACCCTATCAAATCGTAATCATAGCCCAAATCCTGGATTTCAGGTTTTATAAAACCAATATTGGGTGATGATTCTCCGGTAAACACCAACACATCTGCCACGCCTTTTCCCTGTTGAAGTAAAAACTGCGAACGTGCGATGTAATCCATGTAGGCTTCGCTTTGGGTCCACCAAGTATTCAGTCGGTTAAAATCGAATCCATGATAACTGAGGGCCAAGCCGGGAACCACATCCCAAGGCTGGTGCACGTAGGTATGGAAAATGAATCTGGTTATGCCCTCTGCCCAGGCCCTATCGCCAATAGATTTTAAATCCGCTGGATGTTTATCCCAACCTCCTATTCCGGTAAATGACTCTGCACCAACAATTGTGCTACCATTTAAATGGGCAATGGATGATACAAACTTAGGCGAATCAAAAAAGGGATAGCCACCGCTCCAAAACTCACACATGACGATATCGCCTGTGGCACCCACTTGCATGTTATCAAATGGCCCCCAGTAGGGCTCTACTGAGAATTTCATGCCGTTTTCATGACACAATTCTGCAAAATGCGCATAGTAGTTTTGGGCAATTAAGTCCCCAATTGTTCTTCTAAAATCCCAAAGAAACCGCTCTGACACTTCGCCACTGTCCACATAATAACCTGCTAGTGTGGGTAAGTATGAAATCAAATCGTAACCTCTCAAGTTTTTAAATTGAGTATCGAATCCTACTGTCCAATTGGTGGTTTCCACTTCATAGCTGTCAATAAGGCAATTGTTCACGGTGGTACCTACTAAATCACCCAATTTGTCCAATATGGGTTGTATGCCAGCGGCCCAATAGGCATCAAGTGCTTGAGTACTCATCTTATCAACTTCGAGACCTTTGGCCTCGGGTGGTGCTGGGCGGTTGGTGGTGCCAATAGGTGTATGCCCAAATCGTAGAATTATCCATTCGCCATCGGGGACCGTCCATTCCAGATTTCCGTCTTTAGACAGTTTAGAAGTGATATCGATAATGGCTTCTTTTTGGATAATAGCTTCTTTTAAAATCGCTTTCGTATCGGGCAATAAATGATTACGGATGCGTTCCGAAAGGTTTTTATAGTCTAAGCCATCTATTTTTACAGTCTTTTTTGGTTTCGGAAAGGCCAAAATGGCAATGTCTTTGTAGTAGTCGAATTTGGTTTCTGACCGCGGTAATTTTTGTGATATTGTTTTCCCACCTGAAACTTGAAGTTCGCTAAAAACCACGGTTTGCATCGCATGTTCTTCAGTAACCCAAGGTCCGCCAGAGGACGACCAGCCTGGACCGTTGTGAAAGGCCAGCTCCAAATCCAACCGCTTTGCTTCTTCCGCAGAAAACTTAAACAAATCCAACCATTCCTCGCTTAAATATTGAACAGGACCCCGAGGAAATCCTAAATGCACATTAAACAATTGCGCTTCTTGGATTCCCACTGACTTCATCGCTTCCAAATCTTTTGTGATTCCAGCTTTGGAGACATTACCGCTTAACCAATGCCACCAGGTGCGTGCTTTGGCTTCGGATGGAGGGTTTTGAAAACCTATCTCTAAATTTCCTAAAGAAACACCTGGTTTATTTTGACCTCTAAGCATCAAATTGTTTACAAGGGCAAGACCTAGAACAACCAGCAATTGGAAATAGATTTTGTTTTGTTTTTCTATAAAAGTCTTCATGTAGTTAACCTTTAGTTTGGCTTCCCAGTTATTTTAGTGGCTTTGGTGATTGCACCACACCCTTTCCTTCATCAAAGCTCCAATAATCAATAGCCTTTATCTTTTCGTCCAATACATAATTCCACTTTTTTAGATAGTAATCCCTTGGGTAAAAGTCATCGCCAATTTTCACCAGTTGTTGCCTAAGTTTATTCTCCAGTTCTTTCTGAACAGTAGCAAATTCTGGTAGGTTGTACAGATTGTCCATCTGATATGGGTCATTAACATCATCAAAAATCATATTGTCATCCGTCAATGTTTTAACGTACGTGTACTGTTTGGTCTTTAGGGCACGATATTCAGGATATTTAAATTCATTGGTAAAGGGACTAAGGTTCATTGCCAATACTGAACGGTCAACTTCCGCATCAGGAAATTTAACTAGCTCTGAAAAATCTTCACCTTCGATGCTATTGGGAATTTCTATATGTGCCAGACTTAAAAGTGTAGGCAATATTTCAGGAGTTGATATAGGGGCATTTACCTTAGTACCCTTATTTGCTCCAATTGAAGGATAACTTATCAAAAAAGGCACATTTATTGACTCCCTCCAACCTAATTGCTTCATAAAAGGTCGCATACCGTGAGATCCCATCATTTCACCATGATCTGCACTAAAAACAATAATGGTATCATCATCCAAACCAAGTTTTTTGATATGGCCCAAAATGCTTCCTATAGCCTCATCCGTTGCCGTGCAATGGGCATAGTAGCCCTGTAGTTCATCACGGGTCCTATCTTCCCAGTCTATTGGAACATTTGGTTGTAGGTGTAATTTTTCCTTTGGATACATGTCTTTAAACCTTTGCGGAGCGCTGTCATGTGGAAAATGTGGAGTTGCTATGGACACAACCATTAAAAATGGATTTCCATCCTTGGCATGCCCAGTTAAATACTGATTGGCATCGGCCACGATGGCAAAGGGCGAATACCCTTTCCAAACTTGCTTTTCTGGATTTTCGTTTTCATAATAGGGCATATTGTTATAATCGTGTGAGCATTCATTTGCTTTCCAATAATCAAAACCTTGTCGTCTTTCAGGTATGACATTATTAGTTCTTCCATGCCCATCCAAATGCCATTTACCCCAATAGGCAGTGTTATAACCTTCGGCTTTAAATATTTCGGCCATGCACAATTCCTCACTCGGCAAATACAGGTCGTTTAAAAACATACCTGTGGTAGTAGGATATCTTCCGGTAAGTAAAGCGGCCCTGTGCGGTGTACAGACAGGGGTGACCGAAACAGCGTTGGTAAAGTTGATGGCCTCTTTGGCAAAAGCATCTAAATTTGGGGTTTTCACATCTGGATTACCCATATAGCCCAAAGCTGATCCCCGCCATTGATCTGTTAAAATGTAGACGATATTTGGCCTTTTGATTTCTTTGGCCAATTCTTTTTTCTCCTCTTTCTTACACCCCAAAAAAGCTGTAAAAACTAGGACCGAAATAATTTTCCCCATTCTTATTTTTATTGTTGATCTTCTGTTAGTTTGATATCCAAAAAATAGCACTAACCGGTGATAAGGTCAATCTCGCTTTCGTAAATTCTTGATTTTCTATTTTTAAATGTTCGGTATCCATTAGGATGGAGATTTCACCCGTATGTGGATTAGCTTGGTGCAGCTGAAAATGCCCCTTTAGTATTACTTCTGTTTCAATCGCCTCGTTACTGGAATTGGAAAAAAAGTAAATCTGCCTACCGTCCTTTATTTTATGGATATAATTGAATTTCCCCAAAGCCGAAGTCAATTTTGGATTTGGGGAAAATTGAATATCGGCAGCTGCATTTATGTTGATTGCCTCAGACAAATTTTGCTCTGTTGGATTGGGAATATGAATGGCCTTGCCCTTGATACCATTATCATTATACTTGATTTCCGAAGTTAGGGGAGCCTTGGGGTCAACACCGAATATTTCCATTATGAGGTCTTGAACTGCTTCATCTTGACCCATTTCGGAAGACTTAAAGGGCAATTGTCCGGTTGAAATTACCAGTCCTCCATTATCTTGATATTCCTTTATCTTTTGTAGCGTCTGTAAAGAAATAACCTTACAACCCGTGATGATAAGGACCCTATAGGTTTGTTCGTTACCAAGATTTTTTAAGTATACGTTACCTTGGTCAATTACATATTTTTCATCCAGAAAATACTCGGGGTGGATAAAGGTAAAATCCTGTCGGATATCGTTGGTCAACATGCCGCTTATTTCTTGATAGTTCGTTTCTGGAGAAACGAAAAAGCCTTGTCTGGGGTTATCGGGATCTTCAAAACGGTACCATCCGGCCAATTCCTCAAAGGGATAAAACACCCCTATTTCGGAAACCCTTTTACCGTCCTGCAAAAGCATACACGACCTACCAACAAATTCGGAATAAGCGGGCAAGGCAGGAGCTATTTTTTCACTATAGGGAGAAACGAGCGGCGAAATATACACCTGCTCAGGATTGTACCACAAGCCATGCGGAACCACAAAATTTACACCTCTTGAAAAAATATCCATTACGGATCTGTAGAGCATCAAAGAATCGAAGGACTTTTCTTTGTACGCGCCATAAATCTCCGTGGAGACCACCGGCCGGTCATAATAATCTGCAGCGGAACTGATGAGCTTATGGCCATTTTGACCAAACTGATACTCAATAATCGCATCTGTAAGGGGCATGGCCATATGCCGATAAAATTTAAAAATATCCGCATTCATATCTATTGGGGTGGGTTCATAATTCCCTGGCGGATGCCCCGTATCCTTTAACCCGTTTGCTTTGGCCCATTCGCCCACCAATTTTGGAAAACCTTCCGCCAACAATTCTGCCCTGGTTTTAAAAAAGGCATGACGTACGGATTCTGTTTCGGCACCAATATCATACCATAGCGCAGGATACCAAGGTTTGGGATCATACCCATTGATTTCTTCAAATTTTTGATTGAATCGGCCTGTCCAAGTTCGAGGATGCTTAAAGAACCCTACATCGTCAAAAAATACTTTTTTAATGGTATTCCCAAAGTAGTCGCTAAAGTTTTTTTGATGCACATCATAGGTCAGTTCCATGAGTTTTCGCACTGCTATCGTATCTAAATAATCAACCACAGGATAGGCCTTGTGGTAACTATCTTTTACCAAAACAAAACTCATAACTTTCCATGTTCCTAATGGTAATTGATGACTAAGAATATCACCATTAATAAATGGAGTAAGGTCAATCCTTTCCAAAGTTTCGGTATTCATGGCCACTATGGAAAGTAGTTGTCCGTCAAGAAGTTTTTGATTTAATTGCTTTGGCCCTTGAACCGTTTGTTCCACCATATCCAAGCGTTTCATGGTATGTTCCGGATACAGCTCGCCTAATTTGCCACCGGCCATGCCACTGGGAAAGTCATTGTCATCATATAAAATCACTTCCATATCCAATTCTTCAGCAGTGTCTAAAACATCTTGAAAACGCTCTAAATATTCAGGAGAAAGAAACTTGGGGGTGGTGCCGGGCCTTCCATTTTTTTTAGGAGCGAGGGGCAGAACGCTTATCCCGCAAAAACCAGCTAACTCTTTGGCGTCTTTCATATGTTTTTGAATGCCCTCCAAGGTAAGTTCGCCGTTGATGTGCCAGAAGGGCATGGGTTTATATTGGTTAGGTGGATTTTTAAAGTCTTCAATCAACGCTTCGGAAGGTTCATTTTTTTCAGAATTACATGCGTTGAATCCTAAGGCTGTCAGGATAACCATGATGGATATACTTAAGTGTCTTTTTAAAACGGTCTTCATAATTAGTCTTTTAAAGTATAGCGTAGCACAGCTGTTTTATCGGTACCCGTTTTTATCTCTTTTTTTCCGTAATTGAGCCATGCTCCCTCGCCGATATATAAAAGTACCTCCGTTATCCCCATTTCCCTAGTGGTACGGACTATCCCAAAGCGGCCTTTGAACCTTAGTCCCAGTGCTTTATTTTCATAGAAAGAATCCGGATCGTCTTGAGAAATGATTATGTCCGTTATTTGGGTATTACCCACCTTTGAAGTAACAGTGGCGCCAATGGTCTTTGCGCCGTCCTTTACCGGTACTACTTTTTGTACACTAGCAAATTGGTTTTTAGAAGGTTCAAAAACCCCAATAAAAGGAGTATCCCAAGCTTCGCCCTGTTGTCTGATCGCTAGCACTTGGGTCTTTTTGTCCACATATCCATTTTTTGCTTCACGGGTAGGTGGTGCCAAGGCTTTGGTATATTCCCTCATGACACCATCTGGCACAAAAAGATGCATATGGGTATCGTCATAGTCGATTTCAAACTGAATTTTTATCGCACCGTCAGTAGCCTCCGTTGTATATGTTTCTTCAAAATAGCGCCACCCTGGAGACTTGACCACGTCGCCAATATCATTCTGGTAACGATCTGTTTTTTGAAGGGGTATGGCTTCCATATCTGAATCAAAGATGTGGGTTTTATCGCCAATGTTATGGTAGATGTAATCATGAAAGATATTGGCGTCCATAGACTTGGAACGGAACAAATCAAAATAGTACCCAGTGGAGTCACTGGTTCTAATGGTACTCAATGTCCGTTCCTGGATGGCATTGTTCACGGTGTCATCCAAAAATTGGGTGGCAAAACTGAATTCCCCTGCAATACCGTCTTCCAAATGTTTGGGCTCCGCGGCGATATTGACCACTGTATTTTGCCAAACGTTCGCCTTGCCTTTCCAGGAACCTTCATCCAGCCCGTGGGAGGAGCCGTTGACCACGACGGTATTGTTGCCAGCGTACAACCTAAAATAATGTTCGTGCAGGGGAATTCGCCGTTCGGGAACGGTGGGTGGAAGTCCGGCATTGGGTCCGATAACATAACCGGCTCCATACAACTCCATACCTATTCCCGTAAGGTGCGAATGCACATAATGTGCACCTCCAATGATTCCACAGAGACCATAAAGTGCATTGTTTTGTTTGGAAGAATTTCGCTGCAGGGCGATACCGGCGTGTTCTATCACTACAGTTTTTTTATCGAAATCGATACCGTTATCCAAATCCTTTGGAACATCAACACCCCAGAACAATTGCAAATGTTGGTATTGGTCGTAGGGGGAACTACTTACAATGTTGGGCTCGTATCCTCCTTGGGCCTTATAAGCTTGATTTAATGCCATTTGCGCTTTGTTCTTGATATCGGCATACCCTCTGCTTTCCGCAATGTGAAGGGCATATTGGTAGTTCTTTTCCGTTTGGTCCGCGTTTCTCTTTGAATCGCCATACCGCACAAATCGCCTATCTGGATACCTTAAATAATCGTAGAGAAAATTCCCATTGAAAATATGTTTTGAAGTTTTGGTTACCTCCAGTTCGGGTTTTATCCGATCCACTATGTTCAACGTCATACTTATAATGGGCATAAAACCATAACTCAAGGATTCCGGCCACAAGCCCTGCTCGGTGTACATAGGCAAAATGGTGTTCTTGAAGGAGTTTTGGTGCGCCGTACCCTTCTCCCAAAAAACATTGAACAATCGTTCCCGTTCGGTGTAGTCCGCAACACACAGAATCATAAACAGCGCACCTGGGGCCGTTAAAATGGGGTGGTTGGAAACCGTTTTCCCGTGCGTATCCGGCTGCCCGTATTCCTGCAATACGTTACCGATCATATTCCGCAGTGCCTTTTGCGCTTTTTTATTGTCAAAAGGAATCCTTTTTTTTAGTGACACATTATATACAGTTGTTCCCTCATTTTGCAGATAATCGTAGATAAAATCATAGGCCAGGGCAAAATGTGGATAGGTGGTCCTAGGATCTAAAAATGCATTGCCACAGATCGTTGTCGTCTCTGGATCCCTAGGGGCAAGCTCATAGATATACCCCGTTAAAATATCGGCCGACAATTGGGCGTATTTTGTGTTTTCGGTCAGGAAATATAGCATACCTGCCTCGGAGGCTAGCCTTAGTAAATTATAGTGTTCAGCTGCGGCGTAAGCTGCGTCAAATTCATGTTTTTCGACCTTACCATCACTAAAAATGGGCAAGTTCAAAATCATATCCGGATTGGTGTTATACACTTCCAATTTTGGGTCTACATTTTCGTGTAATTGTGCTACGATATGCGAAGCCCAATTATGGGTTTTAATAGTTTTTAAGAGGTTTGGCCTCTCTGCATCAGTGATGTAAATTATGGGATGCTGTAAAGATTGGGCATGCGCCTTGGCGGCTACCATAAAGCCTATTGCGAATATTAAGTTTTTAAGTTTATTCATTATTGCAGCCATGTTTTTTAATTGAATTATATCGATTATAATCCCGTTTCTTTTTTGATCCATCTAGGGAATTTTGAAATGGGACGTATATAGATCTCCTTCATGTAACACTCCGCACTTTCGGATTGTATTTGTAGCTGACCCGAATCGAGTTTGGCTCCTTCCCTTGAAATTGCGTTGGTGATGGCCATCACCAAATTATCGTTGACAATATGTACGGAACTATCCTCCAGCACGTAAAGATCTATGCGGGTCCATTGTCCATGTGGACTCTCCGTATCTATTTTTCTAATTGTTCGAACACCCTTTGACAATTCGCTTGAGTCAGCATTCCATTTGCCCCCTTCATCAACGGTTACGTCCGCCTTGGTTCCGGCGAGCTTGTAGAGGTCGCCAACATCACCTTCCTGAATTTGAAATTCCAAGCTTGATTTCCATACGTCCCAAAAGGCGCCATGTTCACCATGGCAATGGTAAAGAAGGCCGTTATCCCGCTTTCTTTCCAAGCGTGGTTCGTATTTTTTCTCTCCCCATTTAAAAAGGAAGGTGAGATGATAATTGGCATAGTCTTTTTTTGAGGTCAAGCCTGCGTATACCTCCCCGGAAATATTCAGGATAAGCTCCCCATTTTCATCTTTGGTCACTTTAAATATGCCCATGGGATCGCCAAGGCCGATGGGCGTTTTGTTTTCCCCATTTTCGTTTTTTTGATAGCCGGCGGGCAGGTTTTGAACGGACGGTTCGGGTACGCCTGTCCATACTTCCCATTTCGTTAAATATTGGTCCAATAGCGAAATCCAATCTTTAGACCTTACTTTTTTACTTGGGCCTTTAAAATTCTTTTGTGCTACTAAATGATCGTTGCCAAATGTCATTAAAAATGCAACACTTAACAGTAAGGTGTTTATCTTCATAGTTGTTCTCTATATTAGTTGTCCAATTGAAATGACCTACTTGTCGGATCTGTTTCCGTTGGAAAATCTTTAGGTATTTCTTGTGTTACGTCCCCTGTGGCGGCCCATTCCGTTCCGCGTAAAAACGAAACGATAAACCCTACGTTTTCAAAAGAATCGGTATCATGTCCTAATGTGGTGTGGAATACGCGCCCTTTTCCATAATCAAGAGTCATTAGCATAGGTTCATGTCGATCTGTAGGAGCGGTATCGCTTTGGTCCTTTCCTGTAGCTAAAACGGTCATATTTTCTGCCGGGCCCCTAAGTTTTGCGTAGCATTCATCGATCCCGGTCAGCCAAACACTGGGCATTCCTTTAGTAATGGGATGTTCTGTATTTCTGATGGTAACCGGAAAGCGATGTCGTTTTCCATGTGCTCCTGCCGGGCCAACTGTGCTATCGATGACCTTTTCGCCCTCATTGGTATAATAGATATAGAGTCCGTCTTTCTCGTTACGATCGCCCCAACCACCCAGACCGATCATCTTATTGTATGCCTCCCATTCTGGAAAGGAATTATTTGCGGCATGTACACTTACAAATCCGCCGCCTGCATTTATATAATCTTCAAAAGCTTTTTGGGTCGTCTCTGGCCAAGGGGCTGCACGCCAGCCAAAATTACTGATCACTACATCATATTCAGAGAAATTAGGACTAAAGGTGTTGTCCATTTCTGGTTCGTCCACCAGCTTGACATTCCCCGTTTTGGCCAAGGCTAGAAAATCTTCTTCCCGTTCTGCCTTCCAAACACTTTTGGTGCGTTGTACCGTAACACTAAAAAGCCCTGATTCTTCTAAATATTGTTTCATCATGATGGTAGACTTTGGCCACACGGCATGGTTGTTTTGTCCGTCAACAATCAAAACATTCAATTTGTTTTGGGCACAACCTAGAAATGATGTTAGAAGAATCACATTTAAAATGGACTTTACAGGAATTACATATCGCTTCATATTCAAGGTGCCTTTTCAATATGGTTCAACAAAATGTGTTTAACATCATCGACCGTACCGAGATTGAGCCCACCTTGGGTAGCTCCGGTAATCCAATAAAGTACCATACCGGCATCGGAGCAGTCCCATTTTCCTTTTTGGAATTTGACGACGTCATCAACCTCGGCGATTTTACCTTGTAGCCAAACCCATTGTATGCGAGGGTCAGGATGCTTCTTGGCCCAATCCCATTTGTCCAAATTTACTTTAAGGTTGACGTTTTGGTCGGGTATTCTAACCTCTTCCACCCCAAAATCCAAAATCTGCTGCCAGGTATAGAAATCTCCTGAATCATCATTGGCAGGATGGTGGGTAACCACTTTTACGTATTGGTGCTTTGATTTTTTGGAAGCCTCCAAGGCCAAACCGATGACATCGGGTTCCCCAGCTTCGATAATCCATAGCGGGTCTTCTGCAGTGGAATTGTCTATGGCCTTTGCCAAATCGTTTACCGTTGCCTCTTGCTGCCATTTGGCATCAAAAAACGTAAAGTCGTCAAAACCGCCCCAGCGCCTTGCGGTTACATCGCAAGCAGCTTGCATTAGGGCATGTCGTTCTTTTTCGGCCCGTTCTGAAATTCGTTTTACGCGCACCAAATCACAGCTGTGGGAATAATGTACCAATCTATCTTCGAGAGCGGCAGCCCGTAATAGTGAAATGGAAACGGCAGTACCGCCCAAATCATCAGGGTCAGGAGAGTTACCGTCGGCTACGATGGCAATGCGACCTTTTGGTGCATTGATGGTGGGTGGTTTAGAATTGCCCGAAACCAATATTACTGGGGCATTGCTTACCAGTTTACCTTTACCAACAGGGGCAAAAATCAATCCTGACCAACGTGCCCTAGCCCATTCTTTACCATCTTTACTACCAATTTTCGCTTGCACGGTAATCTTGTCTCCTGTATTTAAAAAAACCTTGCTCCAGACATTGTTTGCACTATTGCCTTCAAAAAATAGTTTTTGTGATAGTTTGGGCGAGAAAGTGCCCAATTCTTCATCATTAATCAAAACGGTAAATTCGGATTGCCCATCATTCTCTCCAACTCCTACAAAAACAATATCATAGCTATCGCTTTTAAAATTGAAATCGGTTGTAGTAGTCGCTTCTTTATGTTTATTTGGATTAATGGCAAACCACCTACCCCCCGCGTCTTTATAGAAGCCAGTGTTGTCCAAGGGAAAATCAGCTACAGGCAACGTTTTGTTTTGGATTACCGAGGTACTGATGTTTTCATAATACGAAGGTTCCGGCCATTGCATTCTTACCTGTGGCCCTTTTCCGGAAGGTACAAAATCCTTATCCGTAGTCAACACAAATTTATCCATGGCAAAACCATCTTCGCGCATACTGAATGCTATATCGTGATAGCCTGCTGTGAAAATGTCAAGATAAATTGTATATGGTACACCGCAATGTTCTTCTTTGGTGCGTTGCTTACTGGCCCAGGTCCACTGGTTTTTACCATCGCACCACTGCATACGCTGCCCATGTTCGGGCCACTCACCATTAAGACCTACGTGTACCCCGTTGTCTTCACTACCTGAACTGAATGCCCTAGCCCAGACATAATATCTCCCCGGTCTATTAATTTTAACTCGGTAGGTAACAACACCCAAAGTACCTGCTTTATTTGAAAAATTCTCACCACGCACCAAGGCATCGTCATGGGTTACCCGAGTATCGGGCAGTACCTGAACATAGCCATTATTGCTAGCGCCCAGGCTGCGGTTCTCTTTTTTAGTGGTGGGAGATTCGTGTTTGTTGAAGCGGTACCACTGGCGGGTATCGGTCTTCTGTTGTTTGAAGTAGAATTCAGCTTCAACGGCCACCATTCCATTTTTCTCTTCAAAATAGTTTTGTTCATCGAGTACGGGAAGCGATAAATCGGATTCTTGCGCACGTACGCCTAGTAGGTGCAAAAAAACAAAAAGAGGTAAAGCAAGTTTGATGTTCATTGGTTGAATTCTTTAAGTCTGATGTTGCGATATGTAATGGTCATTGGTGGCCCTACATGTACCTGTACGCCCAATAACCCTTTGTTTTTTCGATTTTCAGTATCGTTATCGATGACCACACTCATCACCTGTCCGTTGATGACATGCACCATGGTATTGCCACGAACAATGATGTGGCATTCGTTCCAGTCTTCTTCGTTGATAAAATTGAGCAATTCCTCCTTATCGCCCACGGAGCCATAAGCCTTGGGTTCATCGGTACTCATAATTTGTGTGAATTGACCACGTAGTGCCAAAAATTTTCGGGCCCGTTCCTCATAATTCTGTCCGGTCCAGCGACCTTTGCCATCAATGTCACATTGGTACCCTTTTAGCGCGTACGGGGTATCATCGACTTCAACGCTTCTGTAATTGATTCCTGAATTTCCATTTTTAGAAACCCGATATTCCAATTTTAGCTCAAAATCACCGGGTTTCCCTCCGCGCCAGATTAAAAAAGAGTTTCTTTTCAAAATGGTTTCTGGGGTGACTTCTCCAATAATACTTCCATCCTCTACCCGCCAATAGGTGGGGTCTCCTTCCCAACCTTTGAGGGATTCTCCATCAAAAATGGCTTGGAAACCCGTATCATCATCTTCTACAGCTTGCGGAAATTTCTGCTGTGCTTCCAATACATTAAAACCAAAAAACATTGGAAGCATTGCCAAAACCAGCTTTATGGTTTTCTTCCTGATTGGCCATGCAGAGGCATAATTCAGTTTCAACGGTATTATTTTAATTCGATTATTCACCCTTTAGAATGTATCACAGCAAGCTAGCATTTTGATGTAGTAATGCTGTCCTGTGGTGTATGGTAGCTTAATTTGTCATTTTATTCCGTGTCCCGCATGAGACTACAGGATAGTTTCCGCTGAATTATCGGTAACTTTATGTGAAAATTAACTAATAATTTGAGCATGAAATACACTGAATTCAAAGACTTTTTTATTGCATTTTCTTTTGTGCTGTCTTTAACCTTATTCATAGGCTGCGTTGAAGAGAGCAAAGACTATTTGACCCCAATTTTTGATGGGGAAACCTTAACCGGATGGCACACCCTTGGTGGTGAAGCTACCTATAAAGTGGAAAATGGCGAGATTATTGGCACAACGGTCGCCAATACACCGAACACCTTTTTGGCCACTGACGGAAGATATTCAGATTTTATTTTGGAACTGGATTTCAAAACGGACTCCGTCTCTAATTCGGGAGTACAAATACGAAGCAACAGCTATGATTGGTACCGTGATGGCATCGTACATGGCTATCAAATCGAAATAGACCCTTCAAAAAGGGCATGGAGCGGTGGCATTTACGATGAAAAAATAAGAAAGTGGTTGCATCCGCTAGAAGACAATCCTACAGCGCAAAAAGCATACAAACCCAATGACTGGAACCATTTCAGAATTGAAGCCGTTGGTGACACCCTTAAAACATGGATCAATGGCGTACCCGCTTCCCATTTGGTTGATGAGATGTCCGATGAAGGATTTATCGCCCTTCAGGTGCACAGCATCGGTAAAAATGGAAAACCTGGTGTGGATATCAAATGGCGAAATATTGAGTTTATCACCGAAAATGTGGCACAATACAGCCAGTCTACCCCGTTGCCCGCAGTGGTGACGAAAAACCAACTTACCTACCAAGAAAAAAAGGAAGGTTGGGACTTGTTGTGGGATGGAAAAACAACTGCTGGCTGGCGCGGTGCTAAATTGGAGGAATTTCCAGAAAACGGATGGGAAATCAATGACGGAGTCCTCAGTGTTTTAGCTAGCGGTGGTGGTGAATCTGCAGCAGGCGGTGATATTGTGACCAAAGAAATGTATGCCAATTTTGAGGTTAAAGTAGATTTTAAGATTACCGAAGGGGCCAATAGCGGAATAAAATATTACGTGGATACCGAACTAAACAAAGGTGAAGGATCTTCCATCGGATTGGAATATCAAATTTTAGATGATGAGCGTCACCCCGACGCGAAAAAAGGAAGTCATGAAGGTAGCCGAACCGTAGGCTCACTGTACGATTTGATTCAAGCAGATACCACTAAGCATATGAACCCCATTGGGGAATGGAACACCGCTCACATCGTTTCAAAGAATAATAAGGTAGAACACTGGTTAAACGGCGTTAAAATATTGGAATATGAGCGCGGAAGTGACGATTTTCTGAAACTTGTGAGCGAAAGTAAATACAAAGACTGGCCCAATTTTGGTCTATATGAAAAAGGGAACATCCTCTTACAAGACCATGGTGACCTTGTTTCATTTAAAAACATTAAAATCAAAACCTATGAGTAAGCAAAACAGCAGACGGAATTTTGTTAAGAAATCAACCCTGGGCGCCGTTGGTCTAATGAGCGCATCTTCTATGGGCATGAGTGCGGAGAGTTATCGCAATATCATAGGCGCCAATGACCGTTTAAACGTCGCTATTGCCGGACTCGGCAGAAGACTCGGTGCTTTTTATTCCCCCATTGCACATAAGAAAAGTAATGTCCGTCTAACATACCTCTGTGATGCCAAACAAAGTCAGATGGCCAAAGCGGCAGAAAAATTTAAGGAACACATCAATTATAAACCTACTCTGGAGCAAGATCTGTTTAAGGTTTTGGAGGATGATAAGGTCGAGGTGTTGATCAATGCCATGCCCGACCATTGGCATACCCCAGGTGCCATCATGGCCATGAAGTCTGGCAAACATGTCTACGTTGAAAAGCCCAGTAGTTGCACTATGGAGGAGAACGAACTTCTCGTAGCGGCAACCAAAAAGTATGGAAAAGTCGTTCAGATGGGAAATCAGCAACGCTCTTCAGGACATACGCAGCAGGTTATCAAAAAAATTCATGAAGGTGCCATTGGAGAGGCGTACAAAGCAGTTGCATTCTATAGCAATGGTCGTGGGGAAGTCCCCAATCAGCAAAAAGCCGCTGTTCCCGAAGGATTGGATTGGAACCTATGGCAAGGCCCAGCGGTGCATCGTGAGTATACCTCAGAAACTTGGAACTACAATTGGCACTGGTACGGTTGGAACTACGGTACCGCAGAAATGGGCAACAACGCTACGCATGAATTGGATGTAGCCCGTTGGGCATTGGGTGTGAACCTGCCCCAAAAAGTAGAAGTAGAATCGGCAAAACGTCATTTCGCAAATGATGGTTGGGAAATGTACGACACCATGTTGGCCCGTTTTACATTTGAAGGGAACAAACAAATTGAGTGGGATGGAAAAAGCCGAAATGCTTACAACACTTACGGTAGTGGCCGTGGGGTAATCATTTACGGAACCGAGGGTGCAGTTTTTATAAACCGAGGGCATTACAAGCTGTTTGACAGAAAAGGACAATTGGCTGAAGAAGTGAGCAGTGGTGGGGAAGAAGGAGGTGTTGCCCTTGGTGGTGGTGGCGATATGTCGACCCTCCATGTACAGAACTTTTTTGATGCCATCCGCGGGAAAACAAAGTTACATTCACCTATTGACGATGCCAATATTTCTATGGCTATGGTGCATTATGCCAATGTTTCATCACGTATAAAACAAAACTTTGAAGTTGATGATACAAAAGGTACCATGTTCAATAGAGATGCCATGAAACATTGGGGTAAGCCCTATGAGGAATCTTGGAAGAATAATTTCTTGACCCTTTGATTAGTGTATAAAAATACTAATCGTCAAAAACCATCATTACGAATTATGTTATTGATGGTTTTTGCTTTTCAGTAGAATATAAATCTATTCTGTTTTACTTAACCTAAATTCACCTTTTGAGGCAGCTGAAAGCGACTAATACCATTTCTCAATCAATTTTGGGCTAAAAAATCGGATGTTATATTTGGATCGTATCATAAGATTTCGAATCTTGTATGCAAATCATATTTTATAGCAAGAGCGAAGATTTTCACGATCAAGGAGAGTAAAAAAGAGATTTCAAAATTATTGTATTGCAGTGGCCCTGCCGTTCGCAAACGCCTTATGGTACTTAGGCTTTTCAAGGAGCATGAATCCCGGGGCATTTCCCGATACAAGGTATCGGAAATCCTGGGTGTGGATAAAAAAAGCGTGGACACTTGGCGCAACATTTATATCGAAGGGGGCATCAATGCGCTACTGGAACATAACTATATGGGCAACCGTAGCAGCACTATTGCCACACACCATGATATGCTCAGGAAAAAACTGGAAGACCCCCACAATGGCCTACAGGGATTCACGGAACTTGTGGAGTGGTTCAACGAGGCAAACGGCACGCAGGTTCCCTATAAGACCATGAACGGCTATGTAAAGCGGCATTTTGGGGCCTCGGTGAAAACCGCACGAAAATCGCACGTAAAGAAAGACCCGGAAAAGGTGGCCGCTTTTAAAAAAACTTCGTCCGGGACTGCCAGGTCCTAATAGCCTCTAAGGAGGGTAGATACCCCAAGGTCAATTTCTATTGTCAGGACGAGAGCCGTTTCGGGTTTTTCACCCATGTCGGAAAGGGGCTTACGGCAAAAGGGACCAAACCTGTGTGTACGTTCCAACAGGTCTTCAGGTACTCGTATCTTTTCGGGGCCTATTCCCCGGTAAACGGAGATCATTTTGAGCTGGAGATGCCAAATTGTTCCTCAATATGTTTCCAGACCTTTTTGGGACATTTCGCCAAGGACAGGGCCGATCAATTGAACATCCTACAAGTGGACAATGCGGCATTCCACAAGGCAAAACAACTGAAATTGCCGGATAACGTGGCGCTACTCTTCCAACCACCATATTCACCGGAACTAAACCCGGCCGAAAAAATATGGTGGAGGTTCAAAAGGGCCGCAACCAACTTGGCATTCCCAGACAAAGACAAATTCCAGGAGTTCATATCAAAACAGTTAAATGACCTTTCCAAGGAAATCGTTATGTCAATATGTGGCTTCGATTACTACAAAAAAGCACAAGACCTTTGGCTGATCCCTAATTGGGAAATTGTATTACCTCACGCGAAACTGCCTAGAAATGCAGTTCCGACCTCTCCAAAGTAGAGGTAAATAGGAAACCTCGAGGCAGAGCCTAAAGAAATTCCTTTGATTAAGTATACTGGTTCAGGATGTTTTCAAACAGTTCCTGTTTGCCGCTTATCTGATCGGGTTCCCCATGTTGTTGGGCATAGGTGTAAAGATCCGAAAAGGACAACTTCCCGGCCACAAAATTGGCCCCGGGACCTTCTTTGAACGAGGCATAGCGTTTTTCCAAAAGGTCTTCATAGGCCGAACTGCGAAGCACGGCATCTGCGGCCAATAAGGCCTTGGCAAAGGTATCGGCTCCTCCTATATGTGCCAAAAAGATATCTTCCAGATCGGTACTGTTCCTGCGGGTCTTGGCATCAAAATTTATACCGCCACCTTGTAGTCCGCCCGCTTTTAGGAGCACCAGCATGGCCTCGGTAACCTCATACACATTATTGGGAAACTGATCGGTGTCCCACCCGTTTTGGTAATCTCCCCGGTTGGCATCAATGCTTCCCAACATGCCGGCATTGGCGGCCACTTGCAGCTCGTGCTGAAAGGTGTGCTGTGCCAGGGTGGCATGGTTTACCTCAATATTCAGTTTAAAATCATCTTGGAGGCCATATTCCCTTATGGTGTTTATGGACGTTGCGGCATCAAAATCGTACTGGTGCTTGGTAGGCTCCATGGGTTTGGGCTCAATAAAGAAGGTACCCTTAAACCCCTGGCCACGGGCATAGTCCTTGGCCATATTCAAAAATCGGCCCATGTTGTCCTGTTCCAGCTTCATATTGGTATTCAAGAGCGACATATACCCCTCACGGCCGCCCCAAAAAACATAGTTCTCGCCATTAAGTTCCATGGTGGCATCCAGGGCAATCTTTACCTGTGCCCCGGCCCGGGCCACCACATCAAAATTGGGATTGGTGGCCGCCCCGTTCATATATCTAGGATTGGAAAAGCAGTTGGAAGTACCCCACAACAGTTTTACCCCACTAGCCTCTTGTTTTTGCTTAAGGTAGGCCACGATCTTTTGGATCCGTTTTTCAGATTGGGCCAGGGTATCGGCCTCATCGATCAGGTCAAAATCATGAAAGCAGTAATAATCGAACCCTATTTTGGTAAGAAACTCAAAAGCGGCATCGGCTTTTTCCTCGGCTGCCCTAAAGGGATCTGTCGCCTGGGCCCAGGGAAATTTCTTGGTGCCCCGCCCAAAGGGGTCGCCCCCCGTGCCACACAGGGTATGCCAATAGGCCATGGCGAACTTAAAATGCTGGCGCATGGTCTTCCCGGCCACCACGTGTTCCGGATTATAGTATTTATAGGCCAGGGGATTATCGGATTCCCTACCCTCATAGGCAATTTGCCCAATTCCCTTAAAGTACGTTCTGTCTCCTAAAAGTGCCATGCTATTGTGTTTTAGATTTATTTTATGTTGCGTTCCAGTGCTTTTTTCCATCGGCCATAGGCCTCCAAATACGGTTTTTGGTCCTTTTTGGGGGTATAGATATGTATATGGTCATTTTTTAAAAAGTCCCTAAAAGTTCCATACCCGTGCAGGGTAATGGCACAGGCCCTTGCCGCCCCAATGGCACCTGTGGTATTATAGATTTCAATATTCTTTTGGGTCAAGGTAGCTATGGTTTCAGAAAAAAGTTCCGACCGGTACAGGTTATCGTTCCCGGCCTTGATAACCTTGGCGGAAAGCCCATCGGACTTCATAATTTCCATGCCATACACAAATGAAAAGGCAATACCCTCTAGGGCGGCCCTGCACAAGTGTTTTTTGGTATGCCTGTTCAGGTCTAAATTGAGGATGCTACTGCCCACTTGTTTATTGCCCAACATGCGTTCCGCCCCATTGCCAAAGGGCAACACGCAGAGTCCGTCCGCTCCTACTTCAACTTCCCCAGCCCAATGGTTCATCTCCTCATAGGAGGCAGCCCCCAAGTTCTGAAACAACCAACGGTATTGGATCCCGGCTCCGTTTACGCAGAGCAGTTTCCCTATTTTGGGATCCTCCCCAACGGCATAGTTTACATGGGCAAAATTATTGACCCGGGCACACTCCTTTACAGATAGCGAATGGGTTACCGCATAGACCACGCCCGAGGTACCCCCGGTAGAGGCCACTTCGCCGGAATCAAGAACATTTAGGGAAAGGGCGTTATTGGGCTGGTCCCCGGCCCTGTACAGAATGGGAGTTCCCTCTTGAAGTCCCGAGGCCGCTGCCCCTTTTTTTGATACTTTAGATTGCAGGGCGAAGGTATCCACTATATTGGGAAAGATATCCTTGGAGAAACCAAAATAGTTTAAAATATCCTGTGATACTTCGCTCTTTTGAAAATCCCAAAAAACACCTTCGGACAGTCCGGAAATAGTGGTATTGCATTCACCGGACAGCATATAGGCTAAAAAATCGCCCGGAAGCATCCACTTATGAATTTGTTTATACACATCGGGTTCGTTCTCCTGTACCCATCTTAGTTTGGCAGCCGTAAAATTGGCCGGGGAGTTCAATAAACGGGCATTACAGGTCTCCGGCCCAATAGCGGTATAGGCGCTGTCACCAATGGCAACGGCCCTGCTATCGCACCAAATAATGGAAGGCCGTAAGGGGTTACCCTGGGCATCGATCAACACAAGGCCGTGCATTTGGTAGGCAATGCCAACGCCCGTAATGTCCTTTTCGGTAATTTGGCAATCTTGCTTTAGTTGTTGTATGCCTTGGCAAACGTAGGTAAACCACTGCAAGGGGTCTTGCTCCGCCCAGCCCTGTTGCAGGGCCTGTATAGGCATTTCCTGTTGCGGCCGTTGTACCACAGCCCTACTTTTTCCGGTTTTGGCATCTACCAAGGCCAGTTTAACGGAAGAGCTGCCCATATCTATCCCCAGAAAATACATAGCATACGATTATCGTTTTTCCCAAAGATATGAAATGATCTCTTATACCAATTCTCAATTGGAAGTAAGCCAAAATATGCGTAGTTGCTTTTTTCTCTGGGGAGGCCGTGGGGCTTTGGCATAGCCTCAGCTATGACAACTTGCCGCAACAAGGCCAGAGGAAAAATGAACCAGTGGATTGGCTGATTTTTAGTTATGAATTGGTATAAAATCGATTTTAAATCAGGCATGCTTAAGATTTTATGGCTTGCACCATGGCAATCCAGTCTTTGTGGAATTCTTTTGGCGGAGAACCTAAATTTGCTTTTCCTTTTGCCTTTAATTGGTTCAATGATCCTGCAACCATGGGTCCACCGTTTCTGGGGTCATACCACTGAATAGAAAATATTGTTCCCGTACTTCCTAAATCCAAAGCCGTGGCTTCGGTTCCCATAGGAAGGTATACTATATAGGTCTCACCCTTTTTGGCAAAACAGAAACCAGGGTGCTCCCCCAATAATTCATTTGCGGGGGCCATTTCCCAAAACGGGATTTCATTCTCAAAAAAGTGAAGGGCATGCCTGTTTTGGTCCCAAAACAAATCGCGGCTTCTGAAGTCCTCACAGGTAAGGTCAGAGTTTGGACTGGCGTAGCCAAAATACCATTCCACTCCAAAAGCGCCTGCCATAAGGGAACCCCAAAGCGCATTTGCCCGTGCTTCGTTATGCTCGGCATCTTCATCGTCGGGCAACAAGGCAATATTGGCCTTACCGGGTTCATCAACCGATAGCGCCCATTTTCTGCCCGTAGCATTTGATTTTTGACGCCATTTCAAAACCCTTGGATTGACATCTACAAAATCGGGTGCGCTCAATTGCAATGATGCTCCTGTTAACGGGGATTGGTCACCGATGAACTCTTCGTAACGGTCATCTTTGTTCGGAAAGGTATGCATGACCAAATGATGGTCGTAAGGGTCAAGCTTTGTAACATAATTGGCGACTTTTAACACCTCTTCGGTGGGTTGGTTGTTTTCTTCGCCCAAATTCCAGTTCATGGATAAATGATGGCCGAAACGGGCTATTAGTTCCCGATAATATAATTTTCCTTCTACGCCAAAAACGCCTTTATCCATTAAATGGTCGGTCTCTGTTTCATGGGTCTTGAAATGAAGGAACATGCCCCGGGTCTCGGCAAAATCAAAAATGCGTTCCCATTGATCCAATTTTGATACATCGAATCGGGCCCTGTGGAAAAAGGTTTCCCAGGCTTCTATATTCTTTTTATTACTGGCATAGGTTTCATATTCTTCCACCGAGGTCGAAAGGAGGTAGGGAAAAATATTCCTGTCATCTCCATCTACATTAAAGGTGAGAAAAGAGAATACATTCAATTCTTCCGAAGCCAAATAGTTGATGGCCCCCAACAAGTTTTTGCCTTTACCTTTCTGCCAGGTATAAGATTCGCCATCCTTAGGAAAATCTTGGGCATGTGGCTCCCACTTTTTTTGAAAACCCAAGGCATTGGTTGCCGCATCAAAATCCGCGTATCCCAAAAGATTCTCAGGAGCATCGACACCCAACTTGATAAAATAGTCTTTGGTTTCTTCAAATTGCAGATAAGGTTCCCCGATGTAGTTCAACCGGCCCTTAGCTCTATTATCCACACCTGTTTTGTCGCTTTTAGTGACTAGAAAGCTTCCGGAATAACCATCCATAAAACCTGCGGTTGCTCCGGTGTCAAAGGTAACCGCCACAGCGATTTCTCTACCTTTTTTAAAGGATATGGTATACGTCCATTCTCCGATATCATCGGGTGTAAATCGTACTTGCCAAATGTTTCCGGTAGAAGCACTGGTTTCAGCCGAGTTGCCATCGGCGGCATAAAAGCCGGGCACGATATACCTTTTATCGCCATGGCTGAAGGTCACATCCAAACGATAGTCCAAAAAAGGGTTTACCTCGGCGAGTTCGCCGGTTTCAGGACCTTCAAAATTAAGGGTTATACGATGCCATTTCTTAAGCTCACCATCAATGTTAGGAACAATTTCCTTTTTACACGACAGCATCGATAGGACAAGAACCACTACGGACAATCTTATTGCAGTTGTATTCCCTCTTTTCATTGCCTATATTGTTTTGTATCCTCCCCTACTAAGCTAGAAAGAATTGATTTTCAATTGTATGCTATGCTTGCCCGGTGATAATCTGATATAATCAAATGCTGCCGGTACTTTTTCACCATTATGGATAAAGTCCTTCCCGTCCAGATCGTTCAAAGAAAACTCGGCCACCATATTACCTGGAATTTCAATTTCATAGGTTTGTAACCGGGGTCCGTTATGGGTATAGGTTCCTTTGATGGTACCTCGTACTGTTGGCACTACAATACTACTGGACTTTAGACTGCTCATTTGTGGCTTTATCGTGGCAATACCAAAACCTGGCGTTTTGGGTTTAATGCCCCACAAGCCTCTGGGTATTACATTAGCAGGTGCCGCACCCCACGCGTGGTTCCAATCTAAATTCACTTTATACTCATAATCCCAGGCTTCTAAACTAATTGTTGAGCCAACTCTAATCATATTGTACCAACTTCTTTTTGCTTGGCTTGTCAATAAATCAAGTGCATAATCCGCTTCACCGGCATTGTACAAACCATCCATTAAAAATTGTGCCCCATACACACTACAGGCCATTCCTCTAGATTTTACATAGTTTACTACGGATTCAACATGATCTTCGGGTACAAGACCAAATGCCAACGGCATCATATTGGCATGTAAAGAGGCATGGTCTGTGCCAATTCCATCCACGTAAATACCACGTTCTTTATCGAACATTCGTTCGTTCACTGACTTTTTAGCTTTTGCGGCACGTAGTTCAAAATCTAAAACTTCTTCAGTTTTTCCTAAAACTTTGGCAAACTCTGCCATTATTTTCATGTTCTCATAGAAGAAGGCGTTGATAACCGTGCTATATGGTTTAAATTCGAAACCATCCCGTTCTCCACGTGTGGTACTCCCGTTAAAGTTTGCAGGTGGCCAATCCACAATATCTGTCAGCGGTTTATTATAATCATCGGGGAATCCTAATTTTCGCATAAACTCAGCATCCACTTTCGTTGAGGTAATCAACCCATTTTCGTTGGATAATTCAAAGAGCGTTTTATGTTTTAATGGCTCATAATAGCGTTCGATCAACTCGGTATTACCGGTGTACATATAATCGGCATAAATAAGTAATGCAACATGCTGCTGCCATTCCGTTGGCCAGGTAGGGTTCTTCATAAAATATTCGATGGTGCGTCTTGCCATGGCAAACTCCCTATCCGTGGTGTAATGGCTTAATTGATTTAGATAAGCATCTGCCTCATAAGGAATACGTTCCCTATCACCATCTACATAAAGGCCGGCGAACGTGGTTGCCTTAATAGAGTATTTACAGAACTCCCAAATTTGGTTTAAAATTTCGTCATCGCTTGTGAAGCTACTTGCGGTATCATCCCAATAACTTGTATAGCGTAGTTGCTGGAAACCTTCTGCTTTTAAATCGCTTTGTGCACCTTCAACTTCTGCATATCTAAACGGCTGTAAGACGGGCCACCCTTCTTGTAAAGGAATGGCCTTACTAGGTCCTTTCATGCGTTTGTCTGGTACTGGATTGATTTCTATTTGATATTTTGTTTTTTCAGGAGTAACAGGGACCTGGATTTCTTGGTATCGAATGTTACTTTTTGCAGGAGGAGTTCTGTTTACATTCCCGTTATCATCAAGCATCTCGCCAATTCTGACCGTTAAGGTATGTGGTTGCTTAGCTTCATAATAGAAGTCCATCGTCGAAAAGGCTGCCTTACCAAAATCCATAAAATAAAAATCCCCTCTTTTTTCAAGTTTAGTAGGATGTACCTTGTCTATCAGGTATTTATTTTCTGTGGATATAATATAGCTATCACTTTTACCAGTTGTGAATTTCTGTACTTGGGAATAGTTGACCAAGCGATTTTCCTCATCCCAGATACGTACTTTCCAATAATAGGTTTTGTTGGTTTCAAGAGGGTCCCCGGCATATTCAACATTTGTGGATACGTTTGACGCTACACGCTTACTGTCCCAGACGTCCCCGTTGTTCGTATCTATGTTTTTCTTGGAGGAGGATACCAAAATTTGATAGCCCGATTGAAATTTAGCGGTTAGGGGAACAGTCCAACCAAACTCCGGTAATAGGTCGTAAATTGATACATCTGTGGATGGGTCGCGGATTAATTCCACCGTTAAATCAAATGGGGGCTTCCTAAACTCATTACTGTTTTCTTTGATAAGCTCATCAAGTTTAGCACTCAATTTATTGCGAACGTATTGGTATTTTTTCTTACCTATTAAATTGTTGATTTCCTGTGGGTCCTTCTTAAGATTATATAGTTCTTCTATTGTCTTGTCGTTGATATATCTAAAATATTTCCACTCCGCCGTTCTTACCCCTTCACTTGGAGGTATGTTTTCAAAATCCCAAATGTGTTCAATAAGTACGGTATCCCTGCTCATTGAATTGGTTTCTTTTTTAACGATGGGCATTAGGCTTTTCCCCTGCCATGTCCTGGGTGCGTCAATACCCGCCAAATCTGCAATGGTAGCGGTTACATCTATATTTAAAACCATCTCATCTACATCCCTTGGATCATTTACCCTTGGGTCATAGACCAATAGTGGCACCCGAACGGAATTCTCGTACATGAGCCATTTACCCGCAAGTTGACGCTCCCCTAAAAAGTAACCGTTGTCGCCCATTAGTATGATAACCGTGTTCTTGTCCTGACCAGTTTCCCTAAGTTTTTCCATGATTTTTTTGATTTCCAGATCAATGCCCGAAATCATTCTATAATACCCCTTTAAGCTATGTTGGTATTTTTCTGGGTTGTCATAGCGCCATGTCCACCTTAGTCGGTTAAAACCTTCGCGAACCGCCTTTGGTTGTGAATCAAAATATCTGTCACCTCCCAATTCAGGATCAGGAATCGTAGTATTTTGCAAAAGGCCATCTGTGGCCTCTTGCCAGAAATACTGATCTTCTGCCGGATCATGGGCATGTGGCGCACTAAAACTTAAGGAAAGACAGAAAGGTTTTTCGCCATTTGCGTTCCTATCTATAAAATCCAATGCCTGCTGGCCGGTATAGCGAGTTAGGTGAACGGTATCTTTTTCCAAGGTTTTATAATAATAACCTCTTCTATCTTTAAACCTATTTTCCCTGTCATAGGATTCGTACTCATTGAACTGCGAATCCAGGTCGTCATAACGAATTCCGTATTTTCCATAAAACCCTGTTTGGTACCCATTATCCTTAAGCAATTTTGGGTAGGAATTGGCCATATATTCCTCACGCACGTTGCCCGTTTGAAAATTAAAGTTATGGGAACGTTCGTACAAACCTGTCAAAATACTGGCCCTACTGGCCGCACATATGGGTGTGGTCACCATTGCGGTCTTAAAATAGGTGCCCTCTTTTGCCAATTTATCCATCTGGGGAGTTTCAACAAACTTGTTTCCCGCATAGCCAATAGCATCAAACCGTTGGTCATCCGTCAATATGAAAATAATGTTAGGGCGTTGACCTCCCTGCTTAGTTTTTTGAGCTGTGACAGCTATAGAAAAAAAACAAAGAAGAATAATCTGTAATGATTTCATTTTCTTAAAAATATTGTATTAAAAAAGTGGCTATTCCCATTTAATAATTGTCAAATAAATACGTAGCCAATTTACCAAACTTAACTTTCAATGGGAGCATTAGCATCCTGTGCTATCCTGAAAAAAACACTAAAGCCAATGGCCACAGCCAAGGATTGTGATTAAAAAAAGGTCAGCACAGTACAGGGTAATGATTCCCGTAATTCTTACTATTATTGTAAAACTAATTTTTATCTGATAACATTATGGTACTTTCAGTTATTGAATTAAAAATTCATCGAAGATTTTTTTTATTTGTTTCCATTTTCACGTTTTTGGGGTGTCAAGATAAGGATACATCAATAAAAGAATCAGAGGTAGTAAAAATACAACTTCCTGAAAAACCAAATATCTTATGGTTGGTCACTGAAGATATGGGCCCGTATTTGCCGATGTTCGGTGACTCGACCATTGCCACACCCAACCTGAGCCGATTGGCACAAGAAGGCGTAATATATCCGAACCTGTTTTCTACCTCTGGCGTGTGTGCCCCTAGTAGAGCAGCAATTGCAACGGGCATGTACCCTTCAAGTATAGGAGCCAACCATATGCGGACTACCTCCTTTACCGAGGTAACCGGTTTACCAAAATATGGGGCAGTTCCACCACCAGAAGTTAAAATGTTTAGTGAGCTTTTACGCATTAAGGGTTATTACTGCACGAATAATTATAAAACCGACTACCAATTTAAAGCTCCAATGACCGCTTGGGATGAAAGCAGTCCGTATGCCCATTGGCGAAATCGGTCTAAAGACCAGCCTTTTTTTTCAGTGATGAATTTCACGGATACCCATGAATCTGGATTGTTTGAACCCTACGGACATCGTTATATCGAAAAAAGGCACTATCATTCAGGTGATAGAAGTTTTACATGGAAAGCAGATAGAATGTCTGAGGAGGAAACTCCCAAACATCTGCCCAAGGATACTGAATTTATGATTCCGCCTTATTTGCCCGATACTGATGTAGTTCGAAGGGATATGTGGAAACTTTATAACAATATTGCCGAAATGGACAGACAAGTTGGTTCCGTGCTAAAACAATTGGAAGAAGATGGACTTTTAGAAAACACCATCATTTTCTTCTATGGAGACCATGGCGGGCCATTGCCCAGACAGAAACGCCTCATATATGATTCTGGATTGAACACCCCAATGATTGTACGTTTTCCCAATAAATGGAAAGCGGGAACCACAGATGACCAATTGGTCAGCTTTATCGATTTTGCACCCACCTTACTATCGCTCACGGGAACAAATCCACCAGAATATTTACAAGGAGAGGCATTTTTGGGTGAATTTGAACATGACGAAGAACGCACCTATATTCACGCGGCAGCTGACCGTTTTGACGGATATACCGATGCCATTCGTGCAGTACGGGATGAACGCTTCAAGTATATTCGGAACTACAGACCGGAGCAAGGATACTATCTTCCCATTGAATACCGGGAGCAAATACCTACAATGCAAGAATTGTTGCGCTTACGTGACGCAGGCGAATTGGATAGCATCCAAATGCAATGGTTCAGAAAAACAAAGGATGCCGAAGAATTGTTTGATTGTGTGAACGATCCACATGAACTATACAATTTGGTAAATGACCCAAACTTTGCAGAAAAGCTAAAGGAACTGCGAAATGAAATGGACCGCTGGATTGCTGAAATTGACGACCAACCCAACCTCCCTGAAAAGGAGTTGTTGGCGCAATTATGGAACGGAACAAAAACACAACCTAAAACAGCTACACCGAATATCAGCATTCAAAGCAACGAAGTAAGTTTCAACTGTGCTACAGCAGGTGCAAGTATCGGTTATAAAATTATAACTGATGGACATGAACCTGAAAGTTGGTTGGTTTATAATGGACCTTTTTCAGTAAAATCGGGCGTCTCTGTTAAAGTTCAGGCTCACCGAATTGGATATAAACCCAGCGAAATTATTAAAAGAAAGATATAGTTGATTTCTCAACCTACAAGGTTAACTTACTGAAAGCTATCATTATATAGCACAAAATTAGCAAAGTTATAATTGTGATTACAATATCTTTCCAGTTATAGCTAGCTCTGGTCGTTGCTTTTTGCTCGCTAGTGACACTAGAAAAGGTGAGACCTTCAATTTTCTTTTCTAAGGGTTTCTTATACAGTAGACTTACACCTACACATATTAATATACAAATCATAAAAAAGTAAGCTCCAAAGACTAACCAATTAATATCTGCTATAACATATAATATAGAATCTTTGGCAAAACTATCCTTTACAATTTCTAATGTTAATTTAGAAAACCCTATAGCGAAACCTGCAATTAATGTTGCAATAGCACCATTAGAATTAATTCTCTCATAAAATATTCCAAGAAGAAAAACTGCTGCAATCGGGGGTGATATATAGGCTTGAACATTCTGTAAATACTCATACAGTCCACTAGATAGTTTAGTAATAATAGGTATCCATAATAAACCTAATCCTACAACAATAAATGTGGCTATACGTCCTGTTTTTACCAGACTTTCTTCTGGCTTATTGGGTTTGAGTTTTTTATAAATATCTAACGTAAATAAAGTAGAGCAAGAATTAAATACCGAAGCCAAGGAACTCATTAAGGCTGCCAATAAACCAGCGGCCACTAAACCTCTTAATCCAGACGGTAGAATACTACTCATTAAAACCGGAAAAGCCTCATCTGGACTGCTCCAATCTAATTTCCCCTGCATTTTTAATCCTAGAGCAACTACTCCAGGGATAAGAAACAAGAATACTGGCATTAACTTTAATAAGGCTCCAAAAATACTTCCTCTACGCGCTTCTTTAATATTTTTTGCTGTAAGTACTCTTTGAACAATAACCTGATCGGTACACCAATACCAAATGCCTACAATGGTACTGGTAATAAATAGGGGTAGCCAAGGGTAATCTGGATCAGTATTTGGCCTCCACATATTAAAATATTCTGTACCGACAGTAGCTTTTAAATTGGACCACCCTCCTATTTCAGACAACCCTAAATAGGTAAGAATACCCGCCCCTACAACCAAAACAATTGCTTGAATCGTCTCTGTGTATACCACTGCCCGCATACCTCCTAAGACGGTATAAAGACCAGTTAATACCACCGTAGCAACCGCCCCAATCCAAAAAGGAATACCCATTAATGACGAAACTACTACACCACCAGCATAAATGGTAACTGACACTTTAGTGAGAATATAAGCGATTATAGATACCACAGACAAGACCCATCTAGACCGAGCATCGAAACGTTTCTCTAAAAATTCTGGCATTGTAAATACGCCACTTCTAACATAGAATGGAATAAAAACCCATCCTAACATTAATACAATCCAGGCATGCAGTTCATAAATAAGCAATGGCATTTTATCACCAGCACCATTTCCTGCAAGTCCTACTACATGTTCAGAACCAATATTTGAAGCAAAAATTGAAGCACCTACAACAAACCACCCTAAGTTCCTGCCTGCTAAAAAATAGTCTTGAGTATCCCTTTGCTTTTGTTTTATGACCCACCAGGCCACTGCTAATAGTAAAATAAAATAACCGCAAATTACTATCCAGTCTAAGGAGTCTAAGTTTTGCATTTCTGTTTTAATTTTGGAGGTTTTATTAAATAATTAGGCTAATTTAAGATACTACTACTTAACTTTAAGTTTTACTGATTTTAAGTCTTTGTTAAGTGATGAGTTACCTACGTAAATTGTAAACGTACCAGGTTCAACCACTTTGGATAAACTTGCATCTAGTAGTGCTAATTCATCAAAACCTATATTAAAACTAACAGTTTTTGTTTCTCCTGGAGCTAAAGCTATGCGTTCAAAATCCTTTAAAAGTTTTAGATATCTACCTACGGATGCAAAATCGTCCCTTATATACATTTGAACAACTTCATCTCCTGCAACCTTGCCTGTATTGGTCACATCTACCGAAACCGTGGTCTTGCCATCAACCGCAATATTACTTTGCGCTAACCTTGGTTCGCTAAAAGCAAACTTAGTGTAGCTCAACCCATACCCAAATGGAAAAAGAGGCGATTTATCATTGTCTTTATATAATCCTTTTCCAGAACCAATAAAGTCAGGTCTTTCAAGATAGGTGACGGGAAGTTGTCCCACATCCCTTGGGAACGATACGGTCAGTTTTCCCCCTGGATTCACATCCCCAAAAATGGCATCGGCAATGGCATCGCCAGAATGCATGCCCAAGTACCAAGTTTCTAAAATAGAAGGAATGTTTTCAGCAATGTAGTTAATGGTTAAAGGCCTACCATTTATAAGAACCACAACAATAGGTTTACCGGTTTTATGTATAGCTTCGACCAACTCATTTTGTACACCATACAAATCCAAGTCCGAGCGGTCAACCCCTTCGCCCCCTGTTTTTCGTGAGCCCCCAACGACCAACACCACAGCATCTGACTTTTTTGCTGCTGCTATCGCTTCTGAAAAACCTTCTTTTGAGTTGCTCAGTAAATCACATCCTTTAGCATAGTTAATTTGTAGTTTCCCTTCAGCCTTGCTGATCAACCCTTCTAGTACTGATGTGTAATATGGCGGCAGCCCTGAATAGCCACCTAGTAAAGAATAGGTGCCTTTTTTTGGCTGCTCTTCATGTGCATTTGGACCAATTACTGCTAACGACTTAATTTTGGTGATATCTAATGGTAATAGATTATTGTCATTTTTTAATAAGATCATGGCCTTCTTTGCCATTTCATATGAGAATTCTTGATGTTCTTTTCTACCAGCATTTACTGTTGCGGTATCAATCACTGTTGGTTCTATATCAAATAAACCTAATTTATATTTTGCAGTAATAATTCGAGATGTTGCTATGTCAATATACTTCATCAATTCAGGATTCTGTGTTATCGTATCCTTTAATACATTTGAATGATACGATGATAGGTCAACACTCTTGCCAATTACTAAGTCCATATCAACACCAGCTTTTAAACCTAATATGGCTGATTCGGCTCTCGTTTCAGAAATAAAATGCATAGTTTCTAAGCGAGCAACATCATTATTATCTGAAACTATAAAACCGTCGAAACCTAATTCATCTCGTAAAATATCCTTTAGCAACCAAGTATTCATATGGTTTGGTACGCCATTATAATCTTGATGACCGGGCATAACGGAACCTACTCTTGCTTCTTTTATTGCTGCCTCAAAAGGCGGCAAATAAACTTCTCGTAAACGTCGCTCTGACATATCACTAAAACCGCCGTTGATACCACGCCGATTTTCAGGATATCCTACAAAATGCTTGGCCGTTGCAATAACATGATTCTCATCAAATTGCTCATCACCGGTACCTTGTAAACCCTCGATAAATGCAACGCCCATTCTAGATACCAAATAAGGGTCTTCACCATACGATTCTTCTACTCTGCCATATCTAGGGTCACCAGAAATTACATCTAAATTAGGTGAATAACAATGTGTAACACCTAAAGTGCGTGCTTCTAGTGCTGTTTGAGAAGCCATTTTTTTAATTAGCTCGGGTTCCCAAGTAGAGCCACAGGCAATTGCTTGAGGGTAAACTGTTGTTTTTCCATAATAATCGAGAACAAGCCATAATCCATGTAAAGCTTCCCCATACTTCATTTGTGGAATACCCAAGCGCTCATTTGCTGGCGCATCTTGAGTCATTTCCGCAATTTTTTCCTCAAGGGTCATTTGAGATAACAAATCGGCAACTTTTGCCTGTATCTCCTCATCCCTATCATCAGTTGCTTTTGTTGTTTTTGTTTCACATCCACCTAACATTATACTAGTGAGGCAAAAAAGAAGAAATCTATTTTTCATTGTTTTATTTTTAATCGGTAGGTTCTTCAAAATCACGGATACCTGGAACAATTCTTATGTTTAGTTCTGTTTCGTAGTCCGGCCATTTTAGAACAGTCAATTTTTGAGTGTGTTCATTCCAAACAAAACCTTGTGGGTCAATTTCTTCAGGACACAAATAAACCTCTAAACCCACATTCTTGATTGGGCTATGGTACATCACAAAAACATCATCGACAAGTATCGAAAATCCATCCGGGTAGTGTCTATTGGCACCTATAAAGATTGTTGACACGCCTTTTTGGTTATCTGGTTTAATCTTTAAATCCAAAGTCCGTGTGGCATGGTTGAACATAAAGGAATGAATATCTCCTGCAATAGTTTGTGGATAAGGCCTTGCAATGATATCGGTAATGTATTTACGCTCTACTGTGCCAGCAGCTTTTTTATCGCTAAAAATGGCCCAAGTTGAAGGTCCGCCAGGCAGGAAATTCTGCATTGTCCGGTTTCCCAAGAACCAGGCCTTTATACTGCCTACGCCCATTTGGTCAAAAACTTCGGCGGTACGGATGTAAAGTTCCCTGTAGCTTAATTGACCTAACTTTCCCGAAATAAGTGTATCTGTAGAAGTGAAAGTTGGGAATCCCCATTCCCCAATAAAAATCGGAGCATTCAACAAATCGGATTCTTTGTCAAAACGATTCATCACCGGCTTGATAAAATCGATTTTATCTTGATAAATATGAGGTGCGAAGATGATGTTTTTTCGATTGATGGGTGCCGTAATCTCTGCATATTGGTTGTTGTCGATTCCTTCCCCTTTGTTCATAAAGATGGACTGTACCAAAACCTTTTTGTTGGGATTAATCTGATGACATGCATCGATAATTTTTTGATAAAGCGGGATGAGGTATTTTTTCGTGAGCTCGTCATAAGAAATCTCCATGGTCAATTTTCGTGGCTCGTTCACAATATCATAACCCAAGACAGAGGAATCGTTTGCATATCGGTTCCAGATGATCTTCCAAGCTTCTATGTAGGTATCATATTCATTTTGTTTATTCTGCCAAAAGTCTTCCCAAACAAAACTATCTACCCCGTAAACGGTCATTTTGAAGACCGTTTTCATGCCAGAATGTCGACCGAGATCAACGAGTGTATCCAATTTCATTAAATACTTTTCATCCAGTTGCCCACCGGGAAAAGTACTTAGTTTGCCTAACTCTAAACGAATGACCTGGGAGTTGGCACCCAAACGAACCATTCTAAGGTAATCTTGTGAATTAAAGAATACTTCGCCCTTGTGGTCGTTGGTGTTCACCACAAAACCTCTAGGAATGAAATGACGGCCCTGTTGATCCCTCAGTCCATGCTTGATTTGACCCAATCCCGTTGATAAGTTCAAAAGAAACAAGACAAAGAGAATGTAGATTTTCATAGTAACATTTTTAATTCTCAAATAAGGCAATGCAATCCTAGAATGTTGAATGAATGTCGCGTTCCATCCTATAACTTTTTCTATATTAGAGGAAGAACATAACACGTGCTGACCCTCGCAAAACTATAAAAAAAATGGAGCAAATGATATCATTCGCTCCATTCTCAAACTAAACTTAAACTAACAAACTTTAATCTTGTTGAATTCTAAATCTTTACAGTTAAAGATTAGCGATAGCCAGTATTTGATGAGGCTGATTTCAATAAAGCTGATTTAACTTTTAATAACCTGGGTTTTGAGTTAAATTTGGGTTTAATTGCAACTCATTCAACGGAATTGGTAACAAAACATGATGGTCTTGTATATTTGTATTCGGTGTATAAGTCTTGAATTCAGCATTTCGAACAACGTCCATATAGATACCCCATCTTATTAAATCGTATCTTCTTGTTGCTTCCGCTGCTAACTCCCATTTACGCTCATCATAAATAGCCTCTCTAAACTCTTGTTGGCTTAACCCAACAAGTTCCCATTCGGCTTGTGTTTCATAAGCGCGCTGGCGAATCGGGTGGATATACTGGTATGCATTTCCTGGGCCATTAAGTTCATTTTGGCACTCTGCTGCCATTAAATAGACATCCGCTAGCCTAAATACCAGCCTGTTATCACCGTGATTAAAACGTGGAGAAGTCTCAAAGTTACGATTCATAAATTTGGGCAAGTACGTATGATTCAATGGTATGCCCTCATATTCACTCATGATATTCAGAGGTCTTCGTAAATCATTCATAGGAAATGTATTAACAAAGTCTACTGATGCTATCTGAAGTCCAGTACCATTGAATTCCTCTCCATTGGCCGCCAAGGCCGCTCTTAATAAATTTCTATCATTTGAATTAGCTGGTTCATCCCTGATACGCGGGTTAAATAGACTTGGTCTCCAATAATTATTTCCTGCAAACGCTGCGCCTGGGAACGCTGGCTCAAATTGACCTGTAATATCCTTGGCAAAATCCAATGACCAAATAATTTCCGCATTGTACTCATTGGCAGGGTCAAAAACTTCAGCATATGTCGGAAGTAACACGTGCGGCGACTGGTTGATTATTTCCAAACATTTATTCAATCCCGCCTGCCAATCTTGGGCTTTCATATGTATTTTTGCTTCAATAATGGCTGCTGCCCATTTAGAGGCATTACCCCTTTCATCACCTGAAACTTCAGAGGGCAAGTTACTTTGCGCAAATGCCAAATCATCCATTACACTGGCCAGAATAGTTTCTTTATCAGTTCTACTAAGTGTACTGATTTCTTCTAGCGAAAGGACTTCAGTATAAAAAGGTGCATCACCCCAAAGGTTGGTAATATGCCAATAAGACAACGCTCGTAGAAATCTTGCCTGCGCAATAACATTGGTCTGCACCTCTGCTGAAATGGCTTCATTTCCATCAACCCTGTCAATTATAACATTGGTATTCAAGATAACCCGATATAGATTTTGCCAAGTGTCCGATACACTCATTTTTTGGTTCGAGGCGTCCGCGGTGACCGCACTTAAAGTGTAATTACCCATCACTTCGAATATTGGATGTGAACGGTTTGGCTCTATGATATCTACCCCGTTGTCATACCAATTATCTAGCCCAGCTTGCCCGTAGATGGAGTTATTTTTAATTATGGAGTATATACCGGTAATTCCTTGTTTTGCATCCGAATCGGTAGCGAAAAAGTTTTCTGGAGCAATAATATCTCGTGGATCTTCCTCTAAAAATTCCTCACAACCTACAAACAAGGCTATAAAGAAGAGGTATAGTACTATATATTTTGTTTTCATATCTATTTTTTTTAAAAGGTTACGTTAATTCCTAAACTTAAAACTCTGGCATTTGGATACTCTCCATTTGAAAATCCTTGAGCAAGATTGCCCTGACCATTTCTACCATAACTACTCGATTCGGGATCGATTAATCTGAAATCCGAAAATAATAGCAAATTAGTACCAGAAGCATAAAGTGACATGTTTTTTACACCGTTCAATCCTATTTTTTCAACAGGAAAGTTATAAGTCAATCGCACGTTTTTTAGACGCAAATGGGAACCGTCCTCAACATCAAAGGAGTTGGGTTGATAAGCACCTTCAACAAATCCGGGTCTAGGAACATCTGATGTTGGATTATCAGCCGACCAATAATCAGCAACTTCTGCATACTTTGGAAGCTCTCCGCGAATGAAAAAGCTATTACGTGTTCTTCGATTAAACACTTCATTGCCAACTGTTCCTTGTATATAAATGTTTAAATCAAGGTTTTTGTAGGAAAAATTGTTTTCAAATCCATAAATTAAATCTGGCCATGGATTACCTAGCACTTCAAAATCCTTGTTGGAAATGATGCCATCTCCATCTGTATCTTGATATCTGGGCCCTCCAACAAAATTTGTTGCCGTATCTTGCCCTGAAGCATCAATTTCTGCTTGACTTTTCCAAGTTCCTAAATACTGTGCTCCCGTAAATACTGGGGCCGATTCACCAACGATTAATCTTAAGTTACCTGCACCTAAAATCTGATCTACCACTACGTCAATAAACTCCTCTCCTCCAAGATCCAAAATCTTATTTTTGTTGGAAGATAAGGTTAGCGTAGAATTCCAATTGAAGTTTTCATTCTGTATATTCCTAGAATTAAGTAAAAATTCCCAACCTTTGTTTTCTAAAGATCCGATATTTTGCAATTGATTTGAATAACCTGTTTGTCTGGGTATGGTAACGTCCAATAACAGATCATTGGTCTCTTTCTGATAATAATTGAATTCTGTAAAGAGCCTGCCGCCAAAAAGTGAGGCTTCTAAAGCAATATCAAAAGACGTTGTTGTTTCCCAAACTAAATTAGGATTTGCTGGTCTTCCCAATACCGCTCCAGGAACCTCAACACCGTTAACGGAGGTATTACCCTCAGAATAGAGTGCCAAAGTCCTATATGGCCCAATAGCTTGATTACCCGCTTTACCATAACTGGCTCTTAACTTTAAATCTTGAAAGATATTTTGATTCTCCATAAAAGACTCTTCCGAAATTCTCCATGCACCAGCTATAGAGGGGTAAAATTCATATTTATTGCCCGGAGCAAATACAGAACTACCGTCACTTCTTCCAACTAAGGTTATTAGGTACTTATCATCAAAGGAATAATTGAGCCTGCCGAAAAAGGAAACAAGGGTTCTTTGATTATAACCAGAAGTTACTATATTTCTTGCTGGATCAGATCCTAATCCTAAGGAATTGAATGTTGTGGCATCCGTAGTAAACCCAAAAGCTTGGGCTGAAGTGGTTTCGGTAACATCTTTCTGGAAAGAGGCACCACCAAGTAGTGTATAATTATGTTTTTTACCAAAATCTCCAGAATATTGAATGGTATTTTCGTTATTCCAATTGAAAATGGACGTAGTACTTATCCTAGCATTACTGTCACCCGTTTGTAAATCTGGTCTTTGACTAGACGTAAATCTATTGTTTTTAGAATTGGTAATGTCGGGATTAAAAGTAGAGCGGATAATTAAATTTTCAATAGGATTGTACTCTAAATAAACCGTTCCCAACAAATTGCTTGCCGTAGTTTCATTTATATCCAATTGTGACGTGGCAACGGGGTTGTTAAACGGATTACCTGTTACTTCATTAGCCCCATTAAAAGAACCATCAGCATTATATATAGGCTGGGTCCGTAAAATACCTAAAAGTCCGCCATAGCCAACAACACCATTCTCCTGATTAATTCTTGAATAATTTAAACGGAGACCTGCTTTTAGTTTATCACTTAACTTAAAGTCTAAATTAGATCTAAAAATATATTTTTGTATTCCTGAATTCTCAATAAGACCGTCTTGATCGAAAAAATTAAGCGAATTATAATAATTGACGTTTCCATTCTCTGAGGATCCCGCTACAGATACATCAACATTATATATCGGTGATGGGTTTAGCAAAAGGTCAAAATAGTCATTATCTGGGTAGTCTGATGGATTTCCCGGAAATGACTCCGCTACACCTCTTAATATGCCATCTTGATTTGTGTAATCTATTTGTTGTGCTTGATTTAAATACGCTGGCTGCTCAGGTACTAATTGCATACTTGTATAAGAATTTATATTTACTTGAGGTTCACCCCCGCCTACACGCGCTCCACTTTTAGTGGTTACCAAAACCACACCATTTGCACCCCTAGATCCATAAATAGCAATTGAGGATGCATCTTTTAATATCTCTATGGATTGTACATCATTGGCACTAATATTATTTAGGTTGAAATTCGTTCCTACAATAATACCGTCAACAACCCAAAGGGGTTCGTTACTACCTTGAATGGAGTTACCACCTCTGACTCTTATGGAAGTAGGCGCACCAGGTGCACCACTAACTTGAGTAACTTGCACACCAGCGGCCCTTCCCTGTAAAGCTTGGTCAACTCTAGAAACGGGTACAGCTGCTACATCTTCAGCACTTACCGATGCCACGGAACCCGTTAAATCTGATTTGCGTTGTGTACCGTAACCAATGACGACCACTTCATCAAGCTTATTGCCTACTGCTAAAACAACGTTAATCTGGTTTTGGGTGCCCACCAAGATTTCTTGGGCTGCATAGCCGATGTAGGAGAATTGAAGGGTATCGTCCGGGCCTGCTTCAATGCTAAAGTTACCGTCAAAGTCGGTTGAAACACCATTTGTGGTCCCTTTTACCACTACCGAAGCCCCGGCAAGTGGGCCATCAGCGTCGGATACGGTGCCCGTAACGGTTTGCTGTGACCATGCCACGAAAGAGCAAAGTGCAAAAATCAGTCCAAAAAGGCCGATTTTACGTTTTTTTGATTTTAGTTGAGTTTTTTTCATAAGTTTATTCTTTAGGTTATTCTTTAGGTTATTCTTTAGGTTATTCTTTAGGTTATTCACTTATTATTTTGTGTTAAATTATCGCTAAGGTATTTTTAAAGCATCCTGTGCTGTACTGTGCTGAATGGTGATTTAGAGTATGAAAGCTTGGAACGTTATATTATTGCTAGGTCTGATGCTTTTTGTCATATCTTTTTTTTTTTAATTTAGGTGTTCCAATTTTTAAAGTTTTGTAGGTGATTATGCCAATGACCGAAAAACTAACTGGCCAAACCTGCAATAGTTTTTAGATCGGATTGTGGATAAATTCGCTGGATAGTTTTTAAACTAAAATAAGGATAAAGGATATAGGATATAGGTGCCCAATATTCGATTGGAAATTTCTTCAGGATATTATAAGACAGTCAATAATCCCTCGATTAAGGTTTTAAGTCTACTTTTTGGAAATCTCATTGCCTCTTGCTTTCTGTTCTACGAAATAAGGCTGAAAATTATACGAAGAATTTGGATCCCAAGCAGCATTCTTTTTGGGCAACTGCTTTTTTAATTCTTTTATTTCGTCCTTGTAGGTTGCGTTTTTAACCTGGTTTGTAAACTCGTTCGGGTCTTTATCGTGGTCGTAAAACTCTTCGCCACCATCTTCGTAGCGAGTGTATCGGTAGTGCTCAGATTTTATGGTATGATTGTTCATTCCAAAAGTCGTAATAGCAAATGAGGGTTTCTCGTCATTTCCTAACATGGTAGGGACTAAACTTTTGCCTTCGTTACGATTATAGGCAGGTAGGTTAGCTAATTCCAAGAGTGTTGGGTATACGGAGAGCAATTCAGCCGGTCGGTCAATTTTTTTACCCTTTGGTAGTTTAGGAGCGGCGAATATAAGTGGGACCTTGGTGGCTACATTCCAAAGTGCGTGCTTGGCAAAAGTACTTTTTTCGCCTAAACGATAACCATGGTCGGACCATAACACTATTATTGTGTTGTCTGCATGGTCACTCTTTTCTAGTGTGTCTAAAAGACGTCCAATTTCGTAATCGACAAAGCTTATGCAAGCAAGATAAGCTTGAATGATTTTAGGCCATTCGCCACTTTCAATGGCCCAATCCGTTGAGGGCATCATGGGGAGATCATTGATCATTTTAGCTACCGCCGGCACATCATCTAAATCGTCAGGTCTATAAGGCATGGTTTTAATGCTATCCAAAGGATATAGGTCAAACCACTTTTGAGGTACATATAGTGGTACATGAACGCGTAAAAAACCAACCCCCATAAAAAAAGGTTTATCCTGTTTTCGGTTTAAACGTTCAATGGCCCAATTAACCGATTGGTGGTCAGGCATTAGCGAATCGATCTCAGGAAAAGCGCCCCAGTCGGTGCTTGTTTTACCATATTTTTTTCGATTTGATGTGCCGTACCCGTCCCAAACGAAACGTTTCGAAGGAAGTGGGCCAAATCCTTTAACGCGTCCGCCAGAATCATCAAACATATCTTCTGGGGAATGGATGTGGAATAATTTGCCGATTCCCATGGTATGGTAGCCATGCTGTTTAAAGTACTCTGGCAATAAAGTAATATCTTTGGTCTCTGGGTTATCTGATTTTACTTGATTATCAGGTACCATACCGTAAATTCCCGTCGTGGAAGGCCTAAGCCCTGTCATTAAAGAAGCCCTTGATGGCCCACATAAAGGGGCTTGACAATGAGCGTCATTAAACTGAACACCCATGTTTGCCAACCTATCAAAATTTGGGGTTTTGGCTGGGCCGCCATAACTGCCGAGCATGGTGTTCAAGTCATCAACTGCAATAAAAAGGACGTTGGGTCGTTGCTTTTCAGCATCAGTAGCTTCGGTCGGCTTGTTTTTGCAGCCTAGCGCCATTGTCGTCATCAAAACCAAAAAAAGATGTTTTTGCAATCTCATGCACTTCTATTTTTTATTCCAATCGGCCTCTATTCTTTGCTTCAGCTCCGTCACTAGCTCAGGGTGCTCTTTTGCTATATTTTGCTGTTCTGTAGGGTCATCGTAAATATTAAAAAGCTTTATTTTTTCATCTGGTTTATTATCGGTGTCCGGCAAAATCAATTTAAACGGATTGGTCATGACCATACGGTACTGTAAGCTGCTATCTATTGTATTAAAATCGTGCTCATATATTTCACCATAAATGGCATCCCTATTCATAAGCGCTGCCTTATCGAGTATGTCAATTCCATTTAATTCTTCCGGGACCTCCATATCCAATAAGCGCAAAACCGTAGGCATTATATCCAAACTGCTGGTAAGGGTCGTGCTATCCCTTAATGGGGCTATTTTTCCTTTCCATTTATACATAATGGGGGTGCGTAAGCCATAGTCGTAAGGGGAACGTTTCGAAATTTTGCTGTAGGATGGATTATCTTCGTTCTGTATCCAGCCGTTATCGCAAACATAGACGAATAGGGTATTTTCGGTTTCTCCTTTATCTTCAATATAATCCATTAAATCACCACAGGTCTGGTCGAACCATTCACACATGGCCCAATATTTTGCCACATATTCCGTGGGTGCCTTGGATAGGTATTTTTGCAAAAGACTGTCCGGTGGGGTATGTGGGGCGTGTGGTAAAAAAGGAGCGTACCACATAAAAAAGGGTTTCTTTTTTTCTAGGGCCAAATCAATATAATTGTAGAGCGTATCCATACCCTTGCGGCCAATTTCCAAACCATAATCACCATGTCTACCGCCACGACCCGGGTCGCCATGTGTCATACCGTAATCAAAACCGCCATTTTTGAAATTGCCCAACCACCATTTGCCCGTCTGAAATGAGAGGTATCCCTTTTCTTTTATGAGTTTGGGCAAGGTGGGTAACGTCTTAAAATGATCGATTACCTTTTTGTAGTTCTTGGGTCGCCATGAAGACCGCCAAGGTTGTGGTGCGGACCTATTATCACCGGGCAGTACGCGGTCATTGGCCAATACCATATGTGTTCTAGGATATACCCCCGTGATAATCGACGCCAATGAAGGTGAACACAACGAGGTCGGAACATACCCTCTTTCAAAAGTGAGGCTCTCTGCGGCCAACTTGTCCAAGTTTGGCGTCTCAATATGTTCATGGCCCATGAAACCATAATCGGTCCAAGCCTGGTCATCAGATAGGATAAAAACAATATTAGGTGGTCGTTCCTCCACTTGGGCGGTATCGTTGTTCTGCTTTTCTACTTTGCAGGAAAAGAAACCAATCAACTGTGCCCACAATATAATAGTAAGGTTGCGAATGTTCATTTTGAGTGTATTAACGTAAACTTGATTGTAAGCTGTAGTTACCTGATGGTACTTCAATGAATATGGTACCGTCTTCATTTTCTATGACTTGACCCTTATTAAAGTCTTTTATGGACCTCCCATTTACAATTATATTATGTTCATAATCTAAAGGAATCGATAATAACGCAATTGTATTTGGCGGGACAGTTGCATCGTGATAAAAAGTATCGCCCTCAATTCGCCAAGCGGATTGAATTTTCCCATAGGGTGACTCATAAGTGGCTTCCGCAGATGTCAATCCGCCCCCAGGAATGGGAGATATTTCAATTTTTTTATAGCCTGGTTCGAGGGGTTTTATTCCCGCTATATTCTCATACAACCATTCGCCCACAGCGCCATATGCGTAGTGGTTCAAACTGTTCATGGACTCTGGATTATAGCCTTCCAACTTGCTATAGCTGTTCCATCGTTCCCACATGGTGGTCGCTCCTTGGTTGATGGAATAGAACCATGAAGGATAGGTTTCCTTCAATAAGATTTTATACATCAGGTCAGTTTCGCCCATGGCATCTAAAACCCTTGGTAACAAAGGTGTACCCAAGAATCCGGTTCTCAAATGATTGTCAGCTTCCTCAATCTTATCCAGCAAATGTTTTTCTGCCTTGCTTTTATTGGTATCGGACAATAAATCAAAATGTAATGCCAATAAATAACCTGTCTGTGTGGCCTTACTATTTTGAATTTTTCCATTCTCATCAAAAAATTCTTTCTCAAAAGCATTGGCCACAGTTTGGTAGAGGTTTTGGTATTTTTCTTTCTCCTCCTTAAAACCTAGCACTTCTGCTGTCTTTGAAGTGAGGTGTGCCGAATGGGCAAAAAACGCTGTGCCAATCAACCTTTTAGAGGTGTCACCACGTTTATTGCTTTCCTTGGCCTGAATAGGCTGTAACCAATCACCAAATGAGTCCTTCATCGGAGAAATATTGTTCTCAGATTGCGATTGATGATAATTGACCCAATTTTTCATCATTTGGTAGTTCTCTTCCAATACTGCTACATCTCCCGTTCTTTCGTAAACATCCCATGGAATGGTAACTGATGCGTCACCCCAACCAGCACTTACCTTGGCATTCTCTAAAACATCTGGGACAACCCAAGGAATACCACCATTTTCAAATTGTGATTCCCGTAGCGACTGCAACCAACTGGCCCAAAATGCATGTACATCATTATTAAACAAGGATGTTGGAGCAATAACCTGTGCATCCCCTGTCCATCCGAGACGTTCGTCTCGCTGTGGGCAATCCGTAGGAATATCAAAAAAGTTGCCCCGTAGCCCCCAATTGATGTTGCTCTGTAGCTGATTCAATTTCTCATGTGAGGAAGTAAACGTTCCGTTCTTGTCAAAATCAGAGTACTGTACAATACCAGTAACCCAATCCTTTTTTGGTTCTTGTGAGGTATCAAAACCGCTTAGTTCCACATACTGAAAGCCATGAAATGTAAAGGTAGGGTGCCAATCTATCATACCATCCTTGGATGCTATATAGTAATCGGTTGACTTGGCTGAGCGATAATTATCCGTGTAAAACTTACCATCAGGGTCCAACATTTCAGAAAATCTTATTTTTAAGGTATCGCCCTTCTTCATGGGCACGCGAAGTCTGGGTACACCCACCATGTTCTGTTGTAGATTGAATATAATACCAGCACCATATTTCGGTGTTATGATGTCTTTGGTATCCAATGTTGTTTTTTCCCTAACGGAATGATGTCTTTTTGGTCGTATGGCGATATCATTCTCCAATGGAGCGACTTGAACCTTTCTCCATTCATTTGCCTCGAAGTCAGGGGTGGCCCACCCAGGCATCTTAAAATTTGCATTATAGGTTTCCCCATCATAAATCTCCGCAAATCTAATGGGACCATCTGTAGTGCCTTTCCAAGATTCATCTGAGTTGATGATTTGTTTGGAACCATCAGAATAAAGAATTTCTAACTGACTTAATATTTTTGGAGAACCAGTTTGTCCCCAGATCATTTTATTCCATAACAATCGTCCAAAATGCCATCCGGAAGCCAATTGAAAACCGATAGCATTTTCCCCTTCTTGCAACAAATCGGTTACATCGTAGGTAAGGGATTCAATACGTTTTTGATAGGGCGTCCAACCAGGGGACATCACATCATCACTGATAGTCTTTCCATTGATGAAGCCCTTAAACACGCCCTTTGCAGAAACATAAAGCTTGGCCGAAACAAGCTCATTTCGAACCGCAAATTCCTTTCGTAAATATTGTGGTGTATGTATTATGGTATTACTTTTTCCTTTGATGCCATCCTTTCTGGTATCCAATCCTATCCATTTTGCTTGCCAATCTGAGTTCTGTAACAAACCTAGCTCCATGTGGGCAGCCTCGCTCCACGCCGAGGGTTGGTCTTCTGCATTCCAAAAACGTACTTTCCAATAAATCTTATCACGTGATGACAAGGGGTTTCCTTCATATGAAATATATAGGGATTGACTAGAACTGACTTTTCCAGTATCCCATAAATCGGGGGAATCCGATAAAAGTTCCGGTGAAGAGGCCGCTACCAAATGATAAGCCGTTTGTTTTTCAATACCTTGGGGCAATTTCCACGAAAAGGATGGAGTAGCGTCGTAAAAACCAATGGGGTTTTCAAAACCTTCGCCTAAGCTGAGTTCTTGCGCGGGTTCCACGGTAGATACCGCCTCGCAACTTAAAAATAGAGTAAAAAGACCTGTTGCAAAAACGGTTATAACTTTATTACTTAGTTTCATGGTTGTTTGGTTTATAAAGGCCCCAACATCAATTTTTTTCAAATTAAAGTCTATTAAATAATTGTCTTGGGCATTTTCTTCAATTTTATTGAAGATTTGAGTGGAAAGCATCCTGCTGTGTATGGTAAATAAATCATACTTGGTGGACTTCTAGAATCGCTCGATATAAATATTGTCCAGAGCCCTTCGCTTACCATCCATCGATATTTGAATTTCATGATCCTTGAGCACTTCGATATATTGGGTACCGGTGTATAGGGACCCTTGGGCGGAGTTATGTATTTCAGGTGCGCCATAATCAGCGATTGTGTCTTCCAATAGTTCGATGCACCACTGTTTGTCCATAGAATTCGAAATGCTCCAGTTTAGTATGTTTCTACTGTAAATATCGATTATCGCATTCATGTTCATAAATCCACGAAGCATGGGAATGTAGGTGATATCGGTCTGCCAAACTTTGTTGACACGGTCGATTTTGAGATCTTTCAAAAGATAGGGGAACTTATGGCCCTTAGGGTCTTTGATAGTGGTCTTGGGCTTTCTGTAAATCGTTTGAAGCCCCATAGGCTTATATAGCCTATGTACTCTTTTTACATTTACCCGGTGTCCCAGGTCAAGGTTCAGATAATCCGTCATGCGCTCTGCCCCATAATAGGGATGCTCCAGGAAATGGGCATCTATCTCTTTCATCAACCTTAGATTGTACGCACTCTCGCCCCTAGGCTTGTAATACAGGCCCGAACGATGGATGTCAAGAAGTTAGCACTAGGGTTTTTTTATGCTTTATATTCAGATATAAAGACTTAACAATGAGCACATTCTTTCCCCAATCATTATATTTGTCTAGCAATCTATATCAATGAAAAACACCATTAGCCACAGAG
>Ga0209137_1000173_pt1 | contig 73019 bp, 62 predicted proteins | sample SaaInl5LU_22_DNA_FD_184642 | JGI IMG/M metagenome (GOLD analysis project Ga0209137, IMG submission 184642) | Marine microbial communities from expanding oxygen minimum zones in the Saanich Inlet - ESP_105LU_22_DNA (SPAdes) (version 2) | ecosystem: Environmental > Aquatic > Marine > Intertidal... | reverse complement strand
CCACACTTTGGTAGCGCGAAGTTCCGTTTAACACAAAACTCATCAGTTTTTCTTGCGACCAAGGCCCTTGCTGGTCTTTAAAATTTTCATTCATAAGGCAGGTATGTTTTTAGTAAGGGGTTCCTCATTTAAGTTCGATGGTGACCAATTAAAATCCTACTTTTAGTGCTATGAAAATAGCAGTACTCGGATCTCGCGGAATTCCCAACCGCTATGGTGGTTTTGAAGAAATGGCTCAGCGCGTTTGTCCTATGTGGGTAGCCGCCGGTCACAGGGTGGTTGTATACACGACAAGCGACCATCCCGAGCGAATGGAAACGTTCGAGGGCGTTGAGATTCGTTACATTTTCAACCCCAAACGCACCTTAGGTCTCGCCGGACAATTCATCTATGATTTAATGTCCCTGAGGGATGCACAGAAGGAACATTTTGATATCGTTCTTCAGCTCGGCTACACCACCTCTGGGATTTGGTCTTTTCTCTGGCCGGCTGAAAAAACCGTTACGAACATGGATGGCTTAGAGCATCAGAGGGCCAAATACAGTGGACCGTTAGCTGGTTTTTTACGTTGGTCGGAGAAACGAGCAGCTAAACGTTCAAAACTTTTAGTTGCTGACAATCCGGAGATTGCGAAATACTTAAAAAAATACAGCCAACCAACGGTTACCATTGCATACGGAACGGATGTGATTGAAAAGACGACTGCACAAATTGAACTCTTGCAAAATTGGGCAAAAGAGCAGGAAATAGATCTAGTTCCCGGAGCCTACTCCCTTCATATTGGCAGAGTGCAGAAAGACAACCATGTTCATGAAATCTTAGAAGCAGCAAAAACCAGTAGAATGGAATTGGTCGCGATAGGTGACTATTCAACAACGTATGGAAAGCTCTTGAAAGACGCCTACAGCTCGGTGGAGAACATTCATTTTCCAGGGACATTGTATGAGAAACCGATCCTGAACGCCCTTCGGTGTCATAGCAAGTTTTACATACATGGGCACAGCGCTGGTGGTACAAACCCTGCGTTGTTAGAAGCGCTGGGTTGCGGCTGTTTCGTGTTGGCACACGGCAATAATTTCAATGCAAATGTACTGGGAGGACTCGGAGGCTTGTGGAACAGCACAGAAGAGCTGAGCACCCAGATGGGACTTACACCAGAGTCAGACTTAGCTGAGAAACAGCGCGAAATCGCACAGAACCGTATGGCGGAACATTTTACTTGGCAACAGATCGCTAACGAGTATTTGCGTGCGTTTGAAACTATGCTTTAAGTGGGCACCGCATAAAAAAGCCCCGTCTCTCAATCGTGAAAAACGGGGCTTGAAAAGTAATTTCAATCGGCTTAAATGATCAACATTGCATCACCAAAGGCGAGGAAACGGTATTTCTCTTTGATTGCTTCCTGAATCGCATGCATCGCAAGATCGTGACCGAGCATCGCACTATTCATCATCAACAATGTTGAGCCTGGAGGGTGGAAGTTGGTGATCATGGAATCTGGGACTTTCACTACGTATGGAGGGAAGATGAATTTGTTCGTCCAGCCTTCAGTCGCCGTAACACGACCTCCCGTAGTTAGTGAACTTTCCAAAGTACGAACAGTCGTGGTACCCACAGCACAAACACGACGCTTGTTCAGTAATGCGTCGTTAACCACGTCAGCACAAGGCTGCTCAAGGAAGAACTGCTCACTGTCCATTTTGTGCTTACTCAAATCTTCTACTTCCACAGGACGGAACGTACCCAAACCTACGTGGTGGGTTAATTCTGGCAGGTGAACACCTTTGATTTCCAAACGCTTCATCAAATGCTTGGAAAAGTGTAATCCTGCCACTGGAGCTGCAACCGCACCTTCTACTTTCGCGAAAATCGTTTGGTAGCGCTCCGCATCTTCGCTAGTAGGCTCGCGGTCGATATATTTTGGAAGAGGCGTCTCCCCCATTTCTGTCAACTTCGCACGGAATTCTTCGTACGAACCGTCGAACAAGAAGCGTAACGTACGACCTCTAGAAGTGGTGTTATCGATCACCTCTGCTACTAGAGAATCATCGTCCCCAAAGTAGAGTTTGTTTCCAATTCTGATTTTACGCGCAGGATCAACGAGTACATCCCATAAACGGCTTTCAGAATTCAGCTCGCGCAGCAAAAAGACTTCGATGCGCGCTCCTGTTTTCTCTTTATTCCCCCACATTCTCGCAGGAAAGACTTTCGTGTTGTTCAACACCATCACATCACCGTCGTCGAAATAGTCGATTACCTGGTGAAAGTGTTTGTGTTCGATTTCGCCTGTATCCTTGTGAACTACCATCAAACGGCTATCGTCGCGGTGTAAGGTCGGCTCCTGAGCTATGAGTTCCTTCGGGAGATCATAGTCAAAGTGTGAGAGTTTCATTTTCATAGCTTACGGGCTTTGAAATGTTTATAGTTAAGCGGTAAAGGTACGATTTCGGCACCCCCCTTGTCAAGTTTATTAAAGACCAATTGACTTTGAACAATAAACTTTCGAAATTTGTTGACCTTAGACGCACTGCTTAGCAGTGTTTGCACCATCGAAATTGGACACTTAAAAACTACGCCCTATGGGAGTTAATTTACGTACCGAACTTACCGCCATTCGCTCAAAAAGCACCGATTCCCACCACAGCGACATGCTTAAAGGATTCACGCAACTCTTCGCACAAAAATCTGAAGGTGAGCGTATTCTGAATAACCTTTTCGCCTCTACGGGTCAGGAAGAAGCGCTGCACTTTGATGCTTTAGATACGGAACGTATCTACCATATTAGCGCCATCGAGAAGTTGTGTGTCGACTACAGATTACGCTTTTTAGACTCCTCGCTTTTCAAGGGAACTTTTCCTGTAGAAGCGCTTGACGCCATCAAAGCATTCGAAAAACAGCAAGGCCGTGAGATCAAAGGGTTTAAAATGATCGCTCCTGCTCCTATGTTTAAGTTGGAAGAAAAGGATAAAGATCCATTGTTGATGGTACCGATGGGCGGGGGCTACTACTATCTCCTCGCACAGTGGGGCAACGATCTGCATCCGTTAAGAAAGGCGCTGGTATATCCTTTCAGAGACTTCGAGGCGCTTTTACGTACCGTATTTGTGTTCTGTGCAGCTGTAGCATTGCTCTTTCCTGAATCCTTGATGCGCGGACCTAAGGATACTGGCACCATACTTCACATTAGAGTGATTTTCTTCTTTTGGATGGTCTTCTCGACCGGAGCAATGACCGCGTTATATGGATTCTCCCGAATGAAGAACTTCAACGCGAATCTTTGGAAGAGCAAATATTTAGACTAATGAGGATCTGATTTTCCTACAAAGGGCGCTTTTTTAAGCGTCCTTTTTTAGTTCCGAAATAAAGTAATCGGACCATTCTAAAGGCGTCTTTGCACCCTGTGCTAGGTAGTCGCCAATTTTAGTTCGGCGCAGCCCAGCTAAATGCGCACCACTTTGGAGTGCCTTTCCTAGATCATGGGCTAAGGACCGAATGTAGGTGCCTTTACCGCACAACACGCGAAGCTCCAGCAACCCCTGTTCAAAGGATAAGATTTCGAGCTCAGCAATATGAATGCTTCTCGGCTCCATCACAACCTCTTCTCCCGCGCGAGCCTTCTCGTAGAGTCGAACTCCGCCTTGCTTGATGGCAGAAAATATAGGAGGGTACTGCTGAATATCACCTGTAAATTCGACCAATTTCTCTTCAATCAACTCACGGGTGATGTGCGCGGTCTCAAACTTCTCATCAATCTCAGACTCTAAGTCGTAAGACGGGGTCGTTCCGCCGAATTGTATTTGGGCAACATACTCTTTAGACTGCCCCATGAATGTGCTGATCTCCTTCGTTTTCTTACCCACACAAATGATGAGCAACCCCGTAGCAAGTGGATCTAACGTTCCCGCATGTCCCACCTTGAGCTTTTTCAAACCCAATTCCTTTTGCAACGTGTAACGGATTTTGGCCACCGCCTGAAAACTAGTCCAAGTAAGGGGCTTATCGACGAGCAGCACTTGGCCCGCTTTGATGTCTTCTGAAGTCACTAAAGCTGGGGTTCTAGAAGAATAATTGGCTACCGATAATCAACACCGCAACTGCGAAACAGTAATACGAGAAGTATTTGAGCTTGGCGCGCTTCACTAAAGCGATCATCCAGTTACATGCTACGATTCCACTTACGAAAGCAGCTAACAGTCCTAGAAGTAGCGCGAAGGTACTTACCTCAGCGCCCATTGCTTCTCCAGCAACAATATCCTTGGCATCAAGCAGTGCCTTTCCAAGAATGATCGGCAAGACCATTAAAAAAGAAAAACGAGCCGCTTTTGTACGATCAATACCGAGCAGTACTGAAGTTGAAATGGTCGTACCGCTGCGTGAAATACCCGGCAAGATGGCAATGGCTTGGGAAAGTCCGATGATAAATGCTTCCAACGCACCCACAGGTTTACCGGTGGTTTTGGCGCGATCGGCAAGGAATAAGAGCAAGCCGGTGATCGTTAGCGTGGCCCCTATAAGAAATAATTGGCCCTCGAAAAGAGTAGAAATCTCCTCTTCAAAAGCAAGCCCAATAATCCCTGCAGGCACCATCGACAACAAGATGTACAAGGCAAATTTCGTCTCATCATTCCACTTAAACTTTAGCAAACCGGCAATGATTTGACCGATCTCCTTACGGAATACCACGATCGTACTTAAGGCCGTACCTGCATGTACCACCACATCGAAAGTAAGCGATTCGCTACCGGAAAGATCAAGGCCGAATAGCGCTTTTCCGATCTCAAGATGGCCCGAAGAACTTACGGGTAAAAATTCTGTAAGTCCTTGAATCAGCCCAAGGATTAGTGCTTGAATAGGTGTCATGGTTGGTTCTGCTAAGATTTACACTCCTTTAAAGCGAGTAAAGGTGTTAAGCGTCTTTTTTAGGAAGCATGATTGCTACGATAGGCAATACAAGTCCGATGAAAAGAAGCCATGGTGCAACACCGATGCGCTGCGTACCGAATATCTCAGGATTAAATTCACCTGGATCTTCCGCACCTCCACCGAGCATTAAAGCAAAGCCTAAAGCGAGCATGAGTAGTCCAGCAATCAGCACCACATATTTGCGGCGGTCAAATAGAAATACGTCTTTCTTGTCCATATCTAGTAATATAATTCGTTAGTTCTCAATTTTAAATAGCGTCGAATCGCAATAGCGGTACTCACGCCAGGGACTACCAGCCCCATAACTACCAACACCCCCACTACACGAATAAAGGTATCGGTCGTAAATAAGGTATCGAAGGCAGGAAAGTACCGGGCAAACCCGAACAGTGCAGCATATAACAGCCCTGAGCTAAGAGCAGCGGAAAGCACGCCGAGCAATAAGCTATTGATCAGGTATGGTCGACGAATAAATCCGCTCGTTGCCCCCACAAGCTGCATTGTTTTTAATAGGAAGCGCTTCGAATAAATGGTTAGTCGAATGCTTGAGTTGATCAGTGCAAGTGCTACGAGCAACAGTACTCCTGCCGCTCCCGCGAGTATGTAGGTGATTTTCTCGATGTTATCGTTCACCAAACTAACCAAATCACGATCGTATAAAACGTCGGTAATGTATTCTCCAGAAATGAGCTCCGTACGTAACGCATCTAAATCTCCCGCAGCTACAAATTCCGCGGTAAGGTTCACGTCAATCGTATTGCTCAAAGGATTGTATCCCAAGAAGGCCACAAAATCTTCACCTAGATCAGCTTTTAACGATTCCGCTGCCTCGTCCTTCGTCACTAAAGTCGCCTGCTTAGCATAAGACGCTAGCTGCTGAGTTTTCAGCATGGTACGCAGCTCAGCCTCAGGAATATCCTCCTCAAGCACTAAGGTAAACGTGAAATTTTCGCGTACGGTACGGCTTAAATCCTGTGCAGAAAACACCAAGACCCCCAAGACTCCGAGTACAAATAATACCAAGGTCATGGAAACTACTACGGAGGCGTACGAAGATCGAACGCGTGAAGATGTAAATTTTTGCTCTTTGGAACTCATCGGAGCGAAAATAGTAAATCCTGCTCTGCATTCACTAATTTCGCGGACGTTCAACACTTCTTTAACGACATGGAGTACAATCATCGCGAAATCGACCAGAAATGGCAGGCCAATTGGGCCGACAAAGGCACCTACAACGCTAGTAAAGACAAGGACCAACCCAAATTCTATGTGTTGGACATGTTTCCATACCCATCGGGGGCTGGACTGCACGTAGGACACCCTCTAGGGTACATCGCCTCAGATATTTTTGCACGCTACAAGCGCCAAAAGGGCTTTAATGTGCTCCATCCGATGGGTTATGACGCTTTTGGGCTACCTGCTGAGCAGTATGCCATCCAAACCGGTCAACATCCTGAGAAGACCACAGAAATAAATACAGCCCGTTACCGTGAGCAGCTTGATCGCATCGGATTCGGACTGGATTGGTCGCGCTCTTTTAAAACCACAGATCCATCGTACTACAAGTGGACGCAATGGATATTCATCCAACTCTTTGACGCTTGGTATGACCTCGCTGAAGGAAAAAGCAAGCACATCAGCACCTTAATCGCGCACCTAAACGTGCACGGTACCGATGGTTTGCGTGCCGCAGAAACTGAAGAACTTCACATCAGTGCAGAGGCGTGGAACGGTATGAACCCTAGCGAACAATCAGAGGTGTTGTTGAACTACCGCCTTGCCTACCGCAGCGAAAGTAACGTGAACTGGTGTCCTGCATTGGGAACGGTGCTTGCGAACGATGAAGTCAAAGACGGCTTGAGTGAGCGCGGTGGACACCCCGTAGTGCAAAAGAAAATGATGCAATGGTCTATGCGCATCACCGCATTTGCAGACCGATTGTTAGAAGGTCTCGACCGCATCGACTGGAGCAGTTCATTAAAAGAAACACAGCGCAATTGGATCGGTAAATCCGTAGGCGCAACGATTGCCTTTAACATCTATGGACACGACGGTCAGATTGAAGTATTTTCGACGAGACCAGACACCTTATTCGGAGCAACATTTGTTACACTAGCGCCTGAGCACGAGCTCGTTGCCAAGGTAACCTCAGCAGAGCAGCGTGAAGCTGTAGAGGCCTATCAGGCAATGGCTGCTGCACGTAGCGAACGTGACCGAATGGCAGACACCAAAACCATTAGCGGTTGTTTTACAGGCGGGTACGCTTTGCATCCAATCACTGGAGCGCAGGTGCCTATCTGGATTGGAGATTATGTCCTTGCTAGCTACGGAAGCGGCGCAGTGATGGCCGTACCAGCCCATGACAGCAGAGATTATGCATTCGCGAAACATTTTGATTTACCTATCGTCCAAGTGGTCGAGGGAGGCGATATATCTACCGAGAGCTATGATGCAAAAAGTGGCAACATGATGAACTCGGACTTCTTGAACGGCATGGATTGTATGGTCGCCAAAGAGAAGATGATTGCACACTTGGAAGAAATTGGCTTTGGAAAAGGAGCTACTCAATACAAACTGCGCGACGCCATCTTCGGCCGCCAACGTTATTGGGGTGAACCGATTCCCGTGTATTACGAAAACGGCATTCCTAAGACCATGCCGCTCGAAGACCTGCCGCTGACCCTACCTGCGGTAGATGCCTATTTACCTACCGAAGACGGAGAACCGCCGCTAGCGCGCGCCCAAGATTGGACCTACCACGGTCATCCTTTGGAGACGACGACTATGCCAGGCTGGGCCGGTTCTTCGTGGTACTTCTTGCGTTACATGGACGCACACAACAACGAGGAATTTGCAGGAAAAGAAACCACGGCGTATTGGAATCAAGTGGATCTATACGTAGGTGGCTCTGAGCACGCAACGGGACACCTACTCTACTCGCGCTTCTGGACGAAGTTCCTATTCGACATGGGCTTTATCAGCTTTGACGAGCCCTTTAAAAAGCTCATCAACCAAGGAATGATTCAAGGGATTAGCGCTTTTGTATATCGCATTGCTGGTACCAACACCTTTGTTAGCGCCGGTTTAAAAGACCAGCACGAGACCCAAGCTATTCATGCGGATGTGAGTTTCTTGCAAGGCGACGAACTGGATGTGGAGGCGTTTAAAAATTGGCGTGAAGAATACAAGAACGCGGAATTTATTCTAGAAGACGGCAAGTACATCTGTGGCCGTGAGGTAGAGAAGATGTCGAAGTCGAAGTTCAATGTCACTAATCCAGACGACATCGTTGAGAAGTACGGTGCTGATGTACTTCGAATGTACGAGATGTTCTTAGGACCGCTCGAGCAAAGTAAGCCTTGGAATACGCAGGGTCTATCTGGTGTAGCCGGATTCCAGCGTAAATTTTGGAAGCTGTTCCACAAAGAAGGTGCATTCGCTGTGAGTGATACTGCTGCAGATAAAAAAGCACTTAAGGCAGCACATACATGTATTAAGAAGGTGAATCAAGACATCGAGAATTTCAGCTTCAACACCTCGATCAGTGCCTTTATGATTGCGACCAATGAGCTGACTGAATTAGGTGCAAATCAACGCGAAGTTCTTGAGCCGCTCGTTCGACTCATTGCTCCCTTCGCACCGCACCTGGCAGAGGAATTGTGGGAGTCGCTTGGCAACACAACGTCGGTAACCGCAGCGGCTTATCCTAGCCACAAGGAAGAGTATTTGGTGGAAAGTTCGAAAAACTATCCAGTTTCGTTCAATGGCAAGGTTCGCTTTCAGATGGAATTGCCACTGGACATGAGCAAGGAAGATATTGAAAAGACCGTACTTGAAGACGAGCGAACCATCGCACAGATCGGCGACAAGCAGGTTCGTAAAATGATCGTAGTACCTGGCCGCATCATTAATATTGTGATCGGATAGGAACCGCTGCGTTAGCGCAAAAAAAAGGCCGCCCGATGGGCGGCCTTTTTTTTTGCGTATCACTCAGGGCTACAATGCATCAAGCTCTGATTTTAACCCCTTCATGTAGTCTTTAAACGCTGCCATTCGTTCCTTTGAGAGTGGCTCTGCATCAGGAAGCTTTTGCTTGTATGGATCCATTTGCTTGCCATTGACCCAGAAGCGGTAACAGACGTGTGGCCCTGTAGCTAGTCCTGTTGAACCTACATACCCGATCACATCTCCTTGCTTTACGCGTACACCATTTTTAATGCCCGGCTTGATCTTACTCATGTGCAAGTACTGTGTGGTATAGGTGCTATTGTGGCGAACCTTTACGTAATTTCCGTTCGCCGAAGTGTATTTAGCCGCGATCACAACCCCATCCGCAGTAGACATGATGGGAGTTCCTGTGGGTGCCGCGTAGTCTGTTCCGAGGTGCGCTTTCCAACGTTTTTGCACAGGGTGGAATCGGCGACCGCTATACCTTGAAGAAATACGTGTAAAGTTCAGTGGCGCTCGAAGGAACGTTTTACGTAAACTCCGTCCCTGCTCATCATAGTAGTCATGAAAGCCCAATTCATTATCGTACGGAAAGGCATAGAAATCATTCCCAACATGTACGAGGTTCGAGGCAATAATGCGCTTAAGACCTACATAAGTGGTATCGTCTACATATTCCTCCTCATAAATCACACTGAACTCATCTCCTTTTTGCAATCGGAAGAAGTCGATCGACCATGCATAAACCTCTACTAAAGACATCGCTAATGCTTGGGTTCCTCCCGCACGTCCCACACTGAGATACAACGCATCGTCTATCGTTCCAGCAATTTCTTTACGACGCACAGTGCGCTCTTTTTCTACCTTTTTTGCAAAGATGGAATCTTGTAATCCGATAATCCAATATTCAAATTTGCTCTCCGGATAAATAAAATAGGCCGGAAACAGTGAGCTATCGCCGGTAGCAAACTTCACATCAACTCCCGCACGAATCCGGCGAACATTAAAGTCATCCTCGACAGCGGCAGCTATTTGATAAATCTGGGAAGTTCCTATACCTCGCTTACCCAAAAGGGCTCCAAACGATTCACCGGAAGCTATTTTATGATCTTCGAAGCGCAGTGTATCAGACGGCAAAGTGAGGTAGAACGTAGGCTCCTTCTCTTTTTCCACTACTGAAGAAGCCGTGGTTGACGATTCATTGGATGCGTTATTTTTAGAATTGGACGATAACACCCACACTAAAATGATCACAAAAAAAGATGCTATGGCAATCCAAGCCTGCTTCTTTACACTCATAAATTATTTCTCTAATTCACTTAATACTTCATGCACCCAACTCTTGCCCCATTCAGCAATCTGCTGCTCGGTCCATAACTCTGGGAAGAAAATTCTACGCTGAAATCTTGGCGGCAAATACTTCTGCCAATTCGTTCCTCCAGTCGCCGCTATATCCGACGGCTTTTTGCTCAGATAGCGAACAGCCGTCTTATAATGTTGCAATGGCCAATTCACGTTTACATTCAAATCTAGTGCTCGAAGTGCATCAGCTGCTTCATCGCGTTGCTCAGTGGTCCATGCTGCACTAATATCCTGATAACGTTCCCAAATATTGCAATGCTCGTAGGCCTCCGCGGCATAGATCAAATCGTCCCAATACTTCTCCATAAATTGGACCGCTGTATAGGCCGGCTTACCCGTGTCCTCTACCTTAGCGCCGTCCTTCCAATAGATCGCTTCCATCTGATCCTCAATAGACTCCTCTACCAATTCAGCTCTACGATCCTCAGCCACGATATTGATCAGTGGCGCACATCCTAACTCAATGATTCTGTATTGAACACTCTGAAAACCAGAGGCTGGCGCCAAGGCATCGCGAAACGTTAAAAACTCCTCTTTTTTCATTCCATGCTCCATCACACCGAAGCTGTTACGTAGCGCACCGAAGTATCGGTTAATTCGCTTTACGCGCTCGATAAAATCTTCAAAAGATAAATCAACAGTGGATGCAATAGCGTCAATCTCGATACGAGTCAGCTTAAAGTACAATTCTGTAATCTGATGGTACATGATGAAAATAGGCTCATCTGGCACATCCGTTACCGGACGTTGCAGACTCAACAACGTGTCAAGTTGAATGTAATCCCAATAATTCTGAAATCGCTGTAACCCCCATCCATTCAGATAGGTATCGAAATCTTGACCGGTGCTCTCAATTTTCTCACGAAGCCCTTCGAGCTTCTTCATCATTTCAGGAGTCCATTCCATAACGCGAATAAATAGGTTCCCTCAAAAATAACCGCTAGAAGGTGTAGTGCGGCATGAAAACATTGGTTGTTATGAACGGGTTTTACAAGGCTATGCCGAGATATGTTTAGTGAGCGTGAACTTAAACTCAGTCCCTTTCCCCTCTTCAGATTTCACGGTAATGGTTTCGTTGTGCTTGTCGATAATGTGCTTTACGATTGACAGTCCCAAACCGGATCCCCCTTGCTCTCGTGTACGCGCTTTATCCACTCGATAGAATCGTTCGAAAATGCGATGAATATCTTTCTCCGGAACACCAAAACCGTTGTCAATCACGCTGATATTGATTTTTGAACCCGCATCTTCCAATACTATTTTTACACTCCGCGGTTCTTCGCTATACTTGACAGCATTGACTAATAGATTATCCAGAACCTGTTCTATTTTCGCCGTGTCACAGAGAACTACTTGACTCTTTTGACAAGAATATTTCACTTTGATTTTTGCGGAGTAATTCGCAGCGAATGAATCTATCCCTAATAAAGTATCATCGATAAGTAAGTCCAATCGCGTGGGCTCTAAACGTATATCGTATCGTCCTGTTTCTACCTTAGAAAGGACATCCATATCTTTAACCAAAGAAGTCATTCGGTCAACAGATTTAGCGGCGCGCTTCAAGAATTTCGCGGTAATCTTAGGATCGTCTTTTGCACCATCAAGCAGCGTTAATATATACCCCTGAATATTGAAAATGGGGGTCTTTAATTCATGACTTACATTCCCGATGTATTCACGTCGGAATTCTTCTCTACTTTCAAGTTCTTGAATTAATTTTTTCTGACGTGAAGACCACTCGTCGACAGACTCCTCAAGCTTCTCTAAGGTCATATTTTGATCAAAACCAAGCATTGGCTGATCACTACTTTCTAAAATTTTGCGTTGAATGCTACGGATACGTAAGGTGAAATTCAAATAGATTGCAGTGGCAAGCGCAATGAAGTAAGTAATCGTCATGACGATTACCCATACTATGAGCGGAACTTGTTCCATGCGCTGAGATCCCAAATAAAGGAGGCTACCTATACAAGTAAGAAGCAGGGCCAGACCGAATGAAAAAAGCAATACTCTGCGTGAGCTCATTATTCTTCGATTTCAAATTTATAGCCCACACCTTTGATCGTTCTGATACGCTCTTCGCCAATTTTTTCACGGATTTTCCGAATGTGTACGTCAATAGTTCTCCCGCCAACTACAACCGAATCGCCCCATATCCTATCCATAATGCGTTCCCGAGAGAATACCTTACCCGGCTGGGAAGCCAAAAGACTTAACAGTTCAAATTCCTTTCGGGGCAAGACGATGATATCTCCAGACAATTCAATATGATATTGTTCAGTATCAATGACCAAATCTCCGTGGCGAATAAGCGGTTGTTCTGACTTTTCACTGGCCGGTCTCCTACGTAGTAGTGCTTTTAACCTTGAAACAAGCACTTTTGGCTTTACGGGTTTAGTTATATAATCATCTGCTCCTGCCTCAAACCCTGCAACTTGAGAATAGTCTTCGCCGCGCGCAGTTAAAAATGCAATAATCGTATCCTTGAGTTGGGCATCTTGTCGAATAATACTGCAAGTCTCCATACCATCCATTCCTGGCATCATCACATCAAGCAGTATCAAATCTGGAAGAAATTTCTTCGCTATTGCAATGCCTTCTTTACCACTGAGTGCAGTTTTGACTTCGTATCCTTCGTTTCTGAGGTTATACCCGACGATTTCGAGAATATCTGGTTCGTCGTCTAAAACTAAAATTTTTGCTTTGCCGGATGCCATGCAGATTAATTATGTCCATAAATATATCAATAACAAAGTAACGTATTCCTAAGCACAGATATCGTCAAGGCTCGATATTATAACAATAAATAAGCCTTGTGTTAACCCTAAATTAACGTTCGCTCGTGAGATTTGCGCTCAAATAAAATTTAGAGAATGAAAACCACAAAACTTGTCTGGAGTATCGTGCTATTGAGCTTGACCACATTTACTGTGAATGCGCAACAAGCAGTAAACGACATTTCTTTTGGCAAAGGCCTTATGAATTATGTAGCGGCAGACAGCAGCTTTAGTGTGAAATTTGCACCGCGCATGCAAGTGCGCTACTACGGTAGCAGCGACTTTACAGATGGTCAATTAGGTACCGTTGAACACGATTTCCTTGTACGTCGCTCTCGCTTCAAATTTGGCGGATGGGCATATCACCCGAGCATCAAATACAAAATGGAGTTCGGTTTGACTAATAACGATATATCTGGCGCAAGTGAATTCACAAAGGGTGCACCACGCCTGATTCTCGATGCTGTAGTTAAATGGGGTTTTGCACCAGGCTGGGAACTGTGGGCAGGCCAAACGAAACTTCCAGGGAACATTGAGCGTGTCATTTCATCAGCAAATCTTCAATTTGTCGACCGCTCGATGCTCAATAGTAAATTCAACATTGATCGTGATTTGGGTATCCAGCTTCGCCATAAGTCGAAGTTTGGAGGAATGGTGACAAAAGAGAAATTTGCAATTAGCCAAGGTGAAGGAAGAAACATCACAGTAGGTAATGTTGGCGGTCTCCAATACACGGCTCGTTTCGAAGCACTTCCATTGGGTGAATTTAAAAAGAAAGGCGACTACATGGGTTCATCTACCGTACGCGAATCTTCTCCAAAACTGATGCTTGCCTATACTTTCGATCATAACAGCAATGCAGTTAAAACTAGATCTAACATGGGCTCTTACATGTATTTGGCCGACGGTGGATTGTACGAAACTGATATCACTACGCACTTTGTAGATCTTGCATTCAAATTCCAAGGTCTATCCATTATGTCTGAGTGGTCTTCTCGAAGCGCAGCAAACCCTGTTGCTGTAAACATTGACGGATCAGAGACGGGGGATATTGTTTCTGTAGGCCAAGCATTCAATCTCGCGGTTGGACAGTTTATCAGCGAGAAGGTAGAGGTCGCTGCACGCTACACTACCATCAATTATGACGAATTAACAGGAATTAAGAACCCAACGCAATACACTTTAGGTATCAACAAATTTGTTGTGGGTCACAAGCTTAAAGTACAAACAGACTTAAGTTACACTACCAAAGCTGGTGAAGCTGATGGTGTAATGTTCAGAACTGGTTTCGAACTGCACTTTTAAACTTAACCTTGAAGTAACACTAGGCGCTTACATTCGCCGCATAAATTATTCGATATGGACAGTATATTCTACCTCATGATTTTCGCACTAGCCATTTTGGCAGTAGTGGATCTAGTTGTAGGCGTTAGTAATGACGCTGTTAATTTCTTGAATTCCGCGATTGGCTCTAAAGCGATTGCGTTCAAGAAAATTATGATCATCGCCAGTCTTGGTGTTTTTGTTGGAGCCGTTTTTTCAAGCGGTATGATGGAAGTTGCACGTAAGGGGATATTCACACCGTCAGAATTCTATTTTGATGAAATCATGTTCATATTCATGGCGGTAATGATAGGTGACATCCTCCTTTTGGACTTCTTTAATACCCTCGGGTTACCCACATCTACCACGGTTTCTATTGTATTTAACCTTCTAGGTGCTGCAGTAGTCATGGCATTGATTAAAATTGGAATGTCTGATACAGAGACGGCTGCAGATTTAGCCAAATACATCAATACGGAAAAAGCCAAACAAATCATTTCCGGAATTTTATTGTCGGTAGTGATCGCATTCACCATAGGTATGATCGTGCAATGGCTCTCTAGATTAGTATTCACTTTCCAATACGAGAAAAAAGTAAAGAACTTCGGTTTTGTCTTCGCAGGTCTGTGTCTAACCGCCATTGGATATTTCATCTTCTTCAAAGGATTGAAAGGAACCCCTTTCTACGGCGAGATCAAAGATTTTCTGGCGCAAAACATGGTACTTGTTATTGCAGCCATGTTTGCTTTTTGGACAGTACTTATGTTCCTCTTGGACAAACTTTTCAAAATAAACGTATTAGTTGTCGTTTTGGGTATGGGGACATTTGGTTTAGCCTTGGCTTTTGCCGGTAACGACTTAGTAAACTTCATCGGTGTCCCTATGGCAGCCTACCACAGCTATGAAGCTTGGTCTGTTTCAGGTATACCTGCATCTGAGTTCTCTATGGAGATTCTTTCCGAAAAAGTTCCAACGGAGCCACTATTGCTCTTTATTGCTGGTTCAATTATGGTGATCACCTTAGCATTCTCAAAAAAGGCGCGTACCGTAGCGGATACCTCTATCGATTTATCGAGACAAGGTGAGGGTAGCGAACGTTTCCAACCTAATTTCTTATCGAGAGCTGTTGTTAAGGGCGCTTCTAATCTGGTTAAAGGACTCAATTTCATTTTACCTGCTGGAGTTAAAACAAAAATCAGCAACAGTTTCGAGACCCCAGCTATTGAGATTTCGCAAGAAAAGGCCAAAGAGCTTCCAGCATTCGATCTCATTCGTGCTTCGATCAACCTCGCGGTTGCAGGAATACTAATCTCTATCGCTACCAGCATGAAACTCCCTCTTTCTACCACTTACGTGACATTTATGGTTGCTATGGGTACTTCGCTTGCGGATAGAGCTTGGGGTAGAGAAAGTGCAGTATACCGCGTAGCTGGTGTCCTTAACGTGATAGGCGGTTGGTTCTTAACAGCACTAACGGCATTCTCTATCGCAGGTATATTAACATACATCATCTACATAGGTCGTGGCCCAGCTATCGCCATATTGCTACTTTTAGCTGCAGGATTGATTGTACGTAATTACCTGAATCACAAAAAAGCATCGAAAAATGAACTTGACCACACTTCACTAAAGAAATCAGCAAGTAAGACCGTTCAAGGAATTATCGACGAAAGCGCGGACAACATAGCTAAGTCTATGTACCGTACCAAGCGAATTTTTAGCGGTGTAGTAGATGGACTAGCCAGTCAAGATGCCACTGCACTAAAGAAAATGCGCAAGCGCGTAAATAAGTTTGACGACGAGGTTGAAGAATTGAGAAATCATTTATTTTACTTCATCAAAAACCTTGATGACACATCAGTTCGCGGCAGTAACTTCTACATTATGATATTGGCAAATTTGACGGATGTCGTTCAGTCATTGGATTTTATAGCTAAGAAAAGCTATAAACACATTGACAATGCACATAAACCGTTGAGCCCGGCGCAGATTGAAGATTTAAAAGATATCGAAGTAGCACTAAGCACTTCGCTAGTTGCTATTGAAACTGCGTTCCAAAAGCAGTCTTTCGCAGATCTTGGATCGTGCTTAGAGGAAGAATCAACCTTGCTACAAACAATATCTGATAAGATTGACGCACAGATTGCTCGAACAAGAAAAGAAGAGGTCAGTCCGAAGAATACGACGCTTTACTTCAATGTACTTTTGGAATCTAAAGACCTCGTAAAAGGAGTGATGCGCTTAGTAGAAGAATATCACAATAGCTCAGCGGATGCCTAAAAGGCTCTTTGTATTTATAGATCCGTTTTCACGGTATTCAACAATAAAAAACCCCGCATCAGTCCTGATGCGGGGTTTTTTGTTTATCGTTTTAGAATGTTCTGATTAAGCCACAACAAGTTTATAACCGACACCTTTCACCGTTTTAATTTTATCATCACCAATACGTTCTCTTAATCTACGTATATGAACGTCAATGGTGCGACCTCCAACTACCACGTCAGACTGCCAAATACGCTTCATAATCTCTTCGCGTCGAATGACAATCCCTGCATTTTTTGCTAATAACGCAAGTAACTCGAATTCCTTGCGGGGTAGTATTTCTTCTTTACCATTTAACAGGATATGGTATTTTTTAAAGTCGATAACCATTTCGCCAAGAACTAGCTCTTCAGTGGATTCTTCCAAAGCACGAAATCTTCTCCGTAACATCGTTTTTAGCTTTGCTACTAATAGCTTTGGTCGGATTGGTTTAGTGATGTAATCGTCAGCACCCGCATTTAGACCTGCAATCTGGGAGTAATCCTCATGTCTCGCTGATAAAAAAACGATAACGGTATCATCAAGGCTTGGAATTTTTCGAAGTCTAATACATGCTTCAACACCATCCATTTCGGGCATCATAACATCCAATATGATTAAATCAGGAGCGATGTCTCTAGCTCGTTGAATTGCTTCAAGACCATTTGATGCGGTATATACCTTAAACCCTTCGTTGGAAAGATTGAGCGTTACAAATTCTAAGATGTCAACATCGTCATCAACGATTAGAACTTTTGGCTCTAAATTGGTCATGGGAGATATAATTTTTAAGGTTCACGTTGTTTTATCTCCCTCTAATATCTACTTAAATCAGACAGAAAAACTGACTTAACAATCTGTTTACCTAAGTATAATCATTATGAAAACCAGTGTTACTGAACTGTCATCATTCCTTAACATCTAGACAACTTTGGCGACGTTCTTTTGGGGAAATAAAAAACCACAAAATGAAATTTCACAACGTATTGCCCGCAATTGTCCTCAGCTTAATTGCCATTTCATGTGACAACAACGATGGTGAGAAAAACAACCCAATCAACAATTCACTCGTAGTGAACAAATCTGGAGTGCTGAGCGCCGACGAAACTTGGAGTGCAGATTCTATCTATCTACTCAAAGGACGTGTTGTCGTAGACGCAGGAGTTACTTTAAGTCTAGAACCAGGAACGATCATCAAAGGCGAAGAGGGTGACGGAGTAAACGCTTCAGTACTTATCGTTAGTAAAGATGGTATGATTGATGCACAAGGAACTGCAGATGCACCGATCGTTATGACTTCAGTTTTAGACAACATCAACATTGGTCAAACAAGCGGCTCAAATCTAGATGCTACGGATAAAGGACTTTGGGGTGGCTTGATCATCCTTGGTGATGCATCCATTTCAGCTGATGCAAATGAAGCTCTGATTGAAGGTCTTCCTGCAAATGAGCCTTGGGCTGTTTATGGAGGCACCGATGATACCGATAATTCGGGGACACTTTCTTACATCAGCGTACGCCACGGTGGAACATTGATCGGAGATGGTAATGAAATCAACGGTATCACTTTTGGTGGTGTTGGCTCTGGAACGACTGTAGATAATATCGAAGTGTTCGCAACTCTTGATGATGGTGTTGAATTCTTCGGAGGAACGGTTAATGCGACTAATGTAAGTGTTACTGCACAAGGTGATGATGGCTTTGATATCGACCAAGCGTACTCTGGAACGATCGATAACTTCGTATACGTTGCAGGTAGCGATTCAGATCACGGTTTAGAGATCGATGGTCCTGAAGGAACTGTCACAGGTCGCTTTACTTTGAAAAACGGAACGCTAATGGGAGGCAACGGCGAATACGCTGACTTCCGTGACGGCGCAATGGGTACTTTGGAAAATGTATTCTTTTTTGGATTCTCTGGCTCTTCCGATTTTGAATTGGACGATTCAACTACTTCTTACAATTACTCAAACGGACTATTGGAATTCATGAACGTGGAAATCAATACTGCTCACTTGAATGAAGGTAACCTGTCTGGACTATCTATCTTCATGGATAAGTCAGGTCTAGGTGCTTTTGACGACATGCTTCCAGGTAGCGTTGTAGTAGAACCAACCGTAGGAGCTAGCTCCGCAGATTTCGCTTGGACGCTAACGGCTAAATCTGGGAATCACGATGACTTCGCAGGTCCGTTCTTGGCGCCGCTGAATGTGGTTAAAACAGGTAAACTTGGTGGTAACGAAACTTGGTCAGCAGCACGCATCTACGAGATACAAGGACGTTTTGTAGTGGATGCAGGCGACACTCTTTACATCGAACCAGGCACTATTATTAAATCGAACTCAGGTCAAGGCGCATATGCTTCAGCGTTGATCGTAGCTCAGGGAGGCTATGTTGTTGCTCGCGGAACAGCAAATGCTCCTATTATCATGACCTCTGTTTTTGACAATATCGAATTGGGTCAAACTGAAGGAACAAATCTTGACGAAACCGACGCTGGTCTTTGGGGTGGTCTAGTAGTATTAGGAAACGCACCGATTTCTGCAGATAATCCAACAGCACGTATCGAGGGTATCCCGGCAAATGAAACCTATGGTTACTACGGTGGTACTGATAACAACGACAACTCTGGTATTTACGAATATATTTCTATCCGCCATGGTGGAACCCTTCTAGGTGAAGGAAATGAAATTAACGGATTAACTCTTGCTGGTGTTGGTCAAAACACCTTAGTCAATCAGATTGAAGTAGTAGCGAACGTTGATGATGGCGTTGAATTCTTCGGAGGTTCTGTGAACGCAACTAACCTAGTCGTCTGGGCACAAGGTGATGACGCTTTCGACATCGACCAAGCATACGCTGGAACTATCGACAACTTCGTATATGTTGCAGGTGCTGATTCAGATCACGGCATGGAAGTAGACGGTCCAGAAGGAACAACTGGAGCTGGGTTCATCGCGAAAAACGGAACCCTTTACGGTATGGATGCAGAGATAGCAGATTTCCGTGACTCAGCTATGGGAACTGTAGAAAATCTATTCATTGCCAACTTTAAGGACGGTGGTGACTGGGAGATTGATGAGACAGGTGGCGCATACAACGTTGATAACGGTTTGTTGACGTTCACCATGATCGAAATCGACTTGACAAACTGCGCTGCTGGAACGACAGTTGACGATGTGTTTGTAGACAAGTCAGGAGCATCTACAACATGGATGCCTACTAGCTTTGCTACTTCTACAACTACTGCTACTGTCGGAGCTGATGAAAGCAAATTTGCATGGACCTTTAGTGCTAAAAAAGGTGCTTTCTAAACGATAAGTACTTAACAGAAAGTTAACCATACATTAAAAGGCTCGAGACATCCATCTCGGGCCTTTTTTTTGTCTTTGCACTTCAGAATAGAAGTAGAAAAAATGAAGAAGTGTATTGCTCTTTTGATGCTTGTTTTTAGCATCCCGACTATGGCTCAAAATGGAATCATCCGTGGAACTGTTTACGAAGATGAGACCAGCGAAGCTTTATTCTATGCAAATGCTCAGGTACCTAGTGCAGGTGCTGTGGCATTTACGGATTTCGACGGTAACTTCGAGTTAAGTCTTGAGCCCGGAACCTACAGCTTGGAAATTAGTTTCCTTGGCTTGGCGACTCTAGTCATTCCAGATGTAGAGGTCGTTGCTGGAGAGGTTGTTGCTTTTGAGAACCTTCGTCTGAAGCCTTCGACGAACGAACTGATGACCGTTACGGTTACCGCTTCTGCAATGCGTAATACAGAAAGTGCGCTTCTCGACGTGAAAAGAAAGTCAGCTACTGTGATGGATGGTATCTCCGCACAGAATTTCAAACGCATTGGAGACGGCAACGCTGCGGCTGCAGTTACACGTGTTCCTGGTGTAAGTATTCAAGGAGGTAAATATGTATTCGTTCGTGGTCTAGGTGACCGTTACACGAAAACGCAGCTGATGGGTATGGATATCCCTGGTTTGGATCCAGATCGTAACTCACTTCAAATGGATATTTTCCCTACGAACATCCTACAGAACATCTTGGTTCAGAAGTCACTTACCGCTGACCTTTCGGCAGACTTCTCGGGTGGTTTGGTAAATATTGAATTGGTGGATTTCCCTACCAAGAAAACACTCAACATTAGTTCATCACTAGGCTACACGCCAGGGATGCATCTTGTAGACGGCCTAGGTTACCAGGGTTCTGCAACTGACTTCTTAGGATTTGATGCTGGATTCAGAAGCAATCCTTTAAGTGATCAGTACATTTATCAAGGAATCCCTAATCCAGCGCTAGACGACCCTATCACTACGGAGCTTACCGAAAGCTTTGCTCCAGTTCTAGCGGCGCGTTCACGTACCATTCCATTGAACGGGTCATTAGGCATTAGCGGAGGTAATCAAATCAAAAAGGACAACGGAAAGACCATTGGGTACAACGGTTCATTTTCCTATAAAGCGAATACAGACTTTTACGGAAGTGCTTCAGGTGACAGCACTCGCCTGTACCGCCAGAATTTCTACCGCAAAGGCAACCTACCTGATCAGTACCAATTATTAGCAGACCGCACTCAAGAAGGCGCACTAGCTGTAAGTAACGTATTTATGAGCGGTCTTTTCGGCTACTCCATCAAAGATGACAATGACAAATACCGCTTTACGGTCATGCACCTACAGAATGGTGAAAGCCGCGCCGGTAAATTCACTGAAACATCGAACATTGAGAACAGTTACGTCGGCTCAAGAGACAACCTTGAATACTCTGAACGTTCTATCTCTTCGTTGTTCTTTAATGGGCAGCATTCGCGCAAGGACAATAAGCTTAAAATTGACTGGCGCATTGCTCCGACCTACAGCCGTATTGCTGATAAGGACATCCGTTCTACCTCATACAGAACAGAAGATGGTGAGTTCGCTATCGCCCCAGGTGAAACCGGTTTCCCAAATCGTATCTGGCGTTACCTAAACGAAATCAACGTTTCTAATCGACTCGATATCACTCGCAGTCATGAGGTACTCGGTCGTGATGCTAAAATGAAATATGGTATCAGCTACAATTATAAGTACAGGGATTACGAAATTTTACGTTACCAACTTCGCGGAAAGTCACTAGGGGATCTTGACCCACTAACCGGAAACGCAGATGAACTATTGAGCCCAGCATTTACTTGGGACGTTACCTCCGATGCCGGAATGTATTATAGTGGTAACTACGAAGCTAATAATGCCTACCAGGGTATTCAGAGCAACTTTGCTACCTATTTGAGTGAAGAATTCAGCTTAAATGCGCTTGCAAAAATGGTAGTAGGTCTTCGTATGGAGCGTTATGACCAATTCTACACTGGTGTCGATCAGCAAGAAGCAGCCGCTCCTGGAACGGGTTTGAATTATTACTGGGAACCCGTATTAAACAACTTCAACCTATTCCCTACTGCATCTTTCATCTACAGCGTGAACGAGAACAGTAATCTTCGTCTAGGTGCCTTCCGTACCTTAGCTCGTCCATCTTTCAAAGAAAAATCGGCGGCACAGATTGAAGACGTACTGACTGGGATTACCTTCATCGGTAATCTTGATCTAATCAATACGACCATCAGCAATCTTGACTTCCGTTACGAGTACTTCTTTGAAGGCGGTCAAACTGTAGCACTTTCAGGTTTCTACAAATATTTCCAAAATCCGATCGAGCTTGTTGCCTACAGTGCAGCCGCACCTTCTAATTTCCAACCGCGTAACGTAGGTGATGCTACCGTCGCAGGTGCTGAGTTTGAAATTCGTAAAAACCTAGGTTTCCTTGGAATGAAGCACCTAGAGTTCAACTCAAATGTATCTATTATTTACTCAGCTGTTCAACGTGACTCCACAGAATACGCAGCTCGTTTAGCTTCAGCACGTACTGGGGAAGTGATTAGTGAACTACGCCCTATGCAAGGCCAAAGCCCGTATATGTTAAATGCCGGCTTGAGCTACAATAACCCGAAGAACGGGTGGCAAGGCGGTCTGTTCTATAATGTACAAGGTGAAAAGCTTCATATTGTAGGAATCGCTGACAACCCAGACGTTTTTGAGGTACCGTTCCACAGCTTGAACTTCAATATCTTGAAAAACTTCGGTGAGGATCGTCAATACCAAATCGGTTTTGGATTGAACAACATCATGGACGACACGCGTGATCGATTGTTTAGAAGCTACAACAGCAGTTCGCCGTACTTCAGCACTTGGGCGCCAGGAAGAACCTTTAAAGTGAGCTTCCGTTATTCACTCTAAGTTGCGACTTAAAACGTAATTTTGACCCGTACCTTTCTAGGTGCGGGTTTTTTTATGCTACCAATCTCACAAATCACACCACAGAATTTCGATGCCGAAGCCCTCGAGCTTTTCCGGTACCAATTCCAACATAACCCCGTCTACCGTGAGTTTTGTACCCTCCTGCGCCGCACGCCGAACGAGGTGAAAGATCTATCGCGTGTACCGTTTCTACCCGTGGAACTTTTCAAGAACCACCGCGTAATTACGGGGGACTATGCTCCAGAGAAAATATTCACTTCGTCGACCACTACCGGCGGCACTCCTAGTCAGCACTTTGTTCGCAGCTTAGCACACTACGACCAAGTGCATACGCTGGGCTTTGAGCGCGAATACGGACCACTTTCGGACTACACAATACTCGCCTTACTCCCTAGCTATTTAGAGCGCGAAGGAAGCTCTTTGGTGACTATGGCAGAAGGTATGATTGAGCGGAGCGCAGATTCTCGAAGTGGGTTTTACCTCTACCAGCACGGTGAACTAGCCGAGCTGTTGTTTGAGCTGCAACAAGAAAAGAAGAAAACACTGCTACTTGGGGTGACCTTTGGCTTATTGAATCTGGCTGAGGAATTCACTGCCGGCAATTTCGGAGCAACTGCTTTTGAATTTCCAGAGTTACGAGTGATGGAAACGGGCGGTATGAAAGGACGGCGGAAGGAATTGATTCGAGAGGAAGTTCACGAGGTGTTGAAATTGGCTTTTCCAACATCGCCTATCGACAGTGAATATGGCATGACCGAACTTCTATCTCAAGCCTATTTGAAAGACAGCGGACTTTTTTCATGTCCGAATTGGATGCGAGTGTATACGAGAGATATTGCGGATCCGCTGGGCAGTCCATCGCGTAATGGATCCCGCGGTGCATTAAACATTATCGACCTTGCTGGAAAAGACTCCTGCGCATTTTTAGCAGTGAGCGACTCAGGCAGGGTTTTTGAAAATGGTACTTTTGAAGTCTACGGCCGCGTGGACCACAGTGAAATTCGCGGCTGCAACCTGATGATTAGCTTATGAAAACAATTCTATACGCCTTGATTGGCCTTTTATTCTCTACCACCACTTTTGGTCAGGTCGTTCGACGCGAAGCACAATTCACAGCTAGTGATAACGAAGGCATACTTACACTTAAAGATTCTGTTCGCGTTTTCGCCACGAATCCACAAGAGGGAAACTATACAGCGACAGTACATGTCTGGATACACCGCGACTTCGTGAATGTTGCTGACCAGCGCATCATGGCAGAGGCCACCTTGCTCAATGAAAAAAAGGACAGCCTTGGTCGTGTAGTTGAGAGTTATCCTGCTGACTCTCTTTGGGAGAGTTCGGCAAGAAGGATGAGTAAATACTATGAGGTGATTTTATCCGGAGAAGTCAATGCACGTGAGCTTGAGCGCCGAAGCTTTCCCAGTATTGCACTTGAACATTTTTTTGACGGCCGTCGCGGTGCTGTACGTGATGCACTTGTAGAAACACTTTCAAAACAAGGATGGGAGCAAAAGGACTTTGGCGACTACGAAGCTTGGGCATACCTCAACAAAAGCACCAATCCTGGTCTTCCAGATTTCCAAGCGATACTCATCTTTAGAGGACCCATTCCCTATTGCCTGATCAACAAGGGTGAAGATTTCGAATATGAGAAACTCAAGGGCAGCGAGAAGCGCACGCATGGGATGTATTACTTTTTCCAACGTCCTAACGATCGGTTTTTAAAAGAAATTGACGACATCGTCTTCGACTACTTACCGTTATAAAAAAGACCGCCCTCTAAAGCTAGAGAACGGTCTCGATATGATATACCTACATTTTAGTGGTGATTATACCACTGAAACTAGGAAGTAATTTTTCTTACCCTTTTGAACGATAATCAGCCCATCGGCAACGATGTCATCCGTTCCCAAGGTCTTGTCTAGACTCACTTTGGTTTTGTTGATAGCGACACCGTTTCCTTGCACCATTTTACGTGCCTCTCCTTTCGAAGGGAATACAGCAGTATGCTCCGCAAGGGCTTCGACGATATCTAGTCCACCTTCTAAAGCACTCTTAGCCAATTCGAACTGCGGTACCCCATCAAAAACGCTCATCAACGTCTCTTTGTCCAAACTACGTAGCATATCCTCAGTCGCTTTTCCAAAGAGAATTTGCGATGCGTTTAACGCTTTATCAAGCTCTTCTTTGCTATGCACACGTGCCGTAATTTCTGCAGCGAGCGCCTTTTGTAACTTGCGCTGGTGCGGTGCCTCGGCATGCTCTGCGATTAATGCTTCGATCTCTTCGCGAGATGAGATGCTGAAAATTTTGATATAGTTTTCTGCGTCGGCATCTGAGGCGTTGAGCCAGAATTGGTAAAAAGCATAAGGAGTCGTACGCTTGGCATCCAACCAAACGTTACCTCCTTCACTCTTACCAAATTTAGTACCGTCCGCTTTTTTAATCAAAGGCGTGGTTAAAGCATGCGCCGAACCGCGGCCCAGTCTACGTATCAGCTCAGTTCCCGTGGTAATGTTACCCCACTGGTCAGAGCCCCCCATTTGAAGCTTGACGCCATTATTCTTCCAAAGATGGTAGAAGTCATAACCTTGGATGAGCTGGTAGGAGAATTCGGTGAAGCTCATTCCCGTGTCCAAACGCTTTTTCACGCTGTCTTTTGCCATCATATAGTTCACACTCATGTGTTTTCCTACATCTCTGATGAAGCCCAAGAAATCGAACTCTTTGAACCAATCGTAGTTATTGACAATCTCTGCCGAGTTTGCGCCGCAATCAAAGTCTAAAAACTGCTCCAATTGCTTACGCTGGCTGTCCAGGTTGTGCTGTAAGGTTTCAAGGTCCAATAGATTTCGTTCTGCGCTCTTGCCAGAAGGATCCCCCACCATACCTGTGGCACCTCCCACCAACGCGATTGGTTTGTGGCCCGCTCTTTGGAAATGCACAAGGGTCATGATTTGTACCATGTTACCGACGCCTAAGGAATCTGCTGTTGGATCAAAACCGATGTAGCCGGCGACCATTTCCTTCATTAACAATTCCTCCGTCTCCGGCATGATGTCGTGCAACATGCCCCTCCAACGAAGCTCTTCTACAAAGTTTGTATCCATAGTGCGCCTAGAACTTTAGCGTGATTTAAGCCGCTAAAATAGGGACTATTCGTCTCTTACACCCAGTTCCTTCATTAATTCTGGATGGGTAAATAGAAAGGCATGGAACCGAAGATCTTGGGATTCGAACAGATCTAACCCTTCTACTTGCAAAGGAATATAGAGATCTAGGTCATCAAAGTCCTTGATTAGAAAACAATCGCGTTCTGCAGACCACAGAACCGCTCCTTGTCGGTCGACACCATCGCCAATCTTGTAGATAACAATGTCTAGCTCGTAAATAGGACGATTGTTAATATCGCGCAACCCGATCGCCTCATCGATCTGGTCGTGATCGATCTCGGAACCGTTCCACCAGAATTGGTCTTTTGAAAAGAAAAATGTCTTGCTGCCTTTCATGCGGCGCATGTATCCCGTAATCTTGGGACCTTTTCGAAGTCTGTATCGTATTTCCACACCCCTATAACTCCACCCTAGCCACTTCGGTTCAGAAAAACCGAGGCAAAAAAAATCCCGAGTCTGCTCCTAGCGAACTCGGGAAATTTGAAAATATGTATTGTGCCGTCTATTTAAAGGCAGCAACGCCGCGATCTAACCAATCGACATAGGCGTCAACATCTGGATTGTACGCATTTTTTTCAATCAAAGGAGTGAGGTCATCATGACCTAAAATCACATACAGCGGCTGGCTCACTTCCTTGAAGTTGACCTCTTGGAATTCGCTCCATTTATTTCCAATGTTTTTGATCTTACGACCGGTTACTTCAGAGACTCCTTGCTCACTTAACGGAAGTTCTTCACGGTCATCTACGTAGAGTGATATAAGCACTACGTTATCACGCAGACGCTGATGCACACGCTCGTCTTTCCAAACGTTCTCTTCCATCTTACGGCAGTTTACACAGCCCCATCCCGTAAAATCTAACATGATCGGCTTGCCTACTTCTTTGGCGTAAGCCAGTCCTTGCTCGTAATCGTTAAAACAGGGTAGGTCGTTCGGACAGTGGTGTCCGAAGTCTGCCTCTACAGCACTTGTTTCGCCGTTCGTTGCCGTCATGTTGATGATAGGCTGGGCATAGGCGCCGTTTTTACTTTCGGAATAATGTTCCGGAGGCGGGAATCCAGCGATGAGTTTGACAGGAGCACCAAAGATTCCTGGAAGCATGTAAAACGCCATGATCATAAAAACCATCGCAACGCTCAATCTTCCTACACCGATCGTTGTGATCGGAGAATCCAACGGCAAGCGGAAGGCTCCAAGCAAATACAGTGCAGTCAAGAATGCAATCGCTACCCAAATGGCGATGAAGAGCTCACGTTCGAGCCAGTGCATCTGCCATACGAGGTCAGCAGTCGATAAAAATTTCAATGCGAAAGCCAACTCCAAGAATCCAAGGGTCACCTTAACGGTATTCAGCCATCCCCCTGAAGAAGGTAATGAATTCAACCATCCTGGGAAGGCAGCGAATAAGGTAAATGGAATCGCTAATGCTAGGGCAAAACCAAACATCCCCACTGCAGGCCCGAGCAAGCTGCCTTTAGATGCAGCTTCAACTAAGAGTGATCCAATGATCGGCCCCGTACAAGAGAAGCTGACTAAACTCAACGTGAAGGCCATAAAGAAGATTCCTAAGAAACCCCCCTTATTAGAGGCATCGTCCGCTTTGTTGACCCATTTTGAAGGAAGTGTGATTTCGAACGCACCAAAGAAGCTTGCCGCAAAAACCACAAATAAGACAAAGAATGCCAAGTTGAACCAAGGGTTCGTCGCCATCTTGTTCAGCGTATCCGCTCCGAACACAAGACTTACTAAAAGTCCTAATCCTACGTAGATGACGATGATACCGATACCATAAAGCGAGGCCTTGAAGATACCTTCAGCTTTGGTCTTACTTTGTTTGGTAAAGAAACTTACCGTTAGTGGAATCATTGGGAAAATACACGGCATGATCAGCGCGGCGAATCCGCCAAGGAAACCAAGCCAAAAGGTCGTTCCTAAACCTGCGAACCAGGATGGTACGGGTGCATCTATGACGTCTACTGAAAAGTCCACATAGGTCGGTGGCAGGCACATTTCGTCGTTACACACCATGAATTCGAGCTCACCCTGAACGGAGAATTGCTCTTCAAGTGGTGAGAGTGTAATGGTAAAATCGGCCTCATCCGAATAGAAGGCTAAATCCATATCAAAGTTAGGATCAAACTCAACATGCGGCTCACCTTCTACCCATACTGTGTTGTGGGTGAATGATGAGGTCGTATCTAAATAAAATGAAGTTGGGATTGGACCACCTTCTTCGAGATGCTGGCTATACAAATGCCACCCTTCTTCGATATCCGCATGTACAGTTATTACCGTGGCATCATCTGTATTGACGTAACTAGTGGTCCACTTGACAGGTTGAGGCTGGGCAAAAACAACTACAGTCAATAGTGTGAATAGCCCAAGTAAAAAACGCTTCATAACAGTGATTAGTTTATCACTGCAAGATAGGCGAACTCATCGCTCCCTACAACCTTCGCTTCGTCTGAAATACGATGCCCGATGACCCAGTGTATGACACCTTGTTTTTCAAGCACATAGGTTTGATTTTTTCGATGCCTCGGGACGCGCATAGCGTTTAAGAAATCTGCCACCTTTTTAGTCCCATGCATACCCAACGGACGAAAGACATCACCCGGTTTCCAAATCCTGATCGTGAATGGAAAGGCTACAGTTTCTGCATTCAACCATTCTTTTCCCGGTTGAAAATCAACCGCTGCTAATGGCGTTTTAGTCAGCTTCAGATCAAAAGGTAATTGGCGCAAATCAGTTGCCTTTTCTATGGTATATATCTGTTTGTCCACAGTGTATCGTGGAGCTATAATGAAAGCATCACGATCCTTTACAAGCAGATGTGTTCGACCTTCTGTCATTTGTCCGTTAGTACCTTCTAGTACATGACCAATTTCCTCAAAACTCAATCGTGCGTCAATGCCAGTACATAATCGGTAGAGCAGTGTATGAGCATAATCACGATGGATCCAGTCTCCGAAATTGACCCAGTATTCTTCTCTTTTAAAAGTGACATGAGTGTTCTTGAATTCCTGTAGAAACCCAATGAGTAAATCTCGATCACGATCTAAGTTATCGATCGTTTTACGCAATCCCCCATGCCAACGTGGCTCTACCTTGTCGAATACCTCAGGAAGCAACAGGCGAACTTTGTTACGCGTGTATTTGAGTGTTGAGTTCGATTCGTCTTCACGCCATTTCAAATCATGTGCTTTAGCGTAGTCTAAAATTTGGGTCTTCGACCAATCCTTCAGCGGTCGGATAACACCTGTGTTCGTCATGCCTGTGAGTCCTAACAAACCTGCCCCTCGTAGCGCATTCATCAAAAAAGTCTCTTTCCTATCATCTAAGTGGTGTGCGGTAAAAATCACATTTGACCCCAACTGCTGAGCTTCTTGGTTAAACCATGAATAGCGCAGATCTCGCGCCCAACCTTGGATGTTTTTTACAGGCCTATCGCAATCTTCCACTCGCAATACCTCAAGTTTATATCTATACTCTTCAGCAAACCATCGACACCAACTTTCATCTTCGCCAGCAACATCGCGTAGCCCATAGTTCACGTGTAACAAAACCGGACGCACACCATGTTGAGTAAGAAGAACATGTGCCAAAACAACGGAATCTACACCACCGCTGAAACCTAAGACAGACGGTGAGAGAGAATTACCTTCGTTCGTCGGAAGTACAGAGACCTTGCTAGATGTATTGTTATGCTTCGGTGTATTCATCAGTAGCACATGTGATTTAATTCTATCGAAATTAATCATTACATATTACCTAATACATAGATTCTAAAGCAAGTTCTAATCATAGCGTACGACTTTTGTCTAGAATTATAATCTATATATACATTACTGGATAAGATTCCGTTACTTTTCAAAAATCGCTCAGAAACCCGTTCCTTTGCTTCTCTTATGAAGGCAGGTCAAAAATCTTATACAGTACCACTAGCAAGTTGGACTTTCATCCTGATATTGATTGTAGGAATTGTCCTGAATACCCTTGATAACTCAAAAGTACAGAGCTTGAGTCATCAGACCTACCTCAATACACGTTTTAACAGAACCTTTCTTCTTACCAAGTTAGCTGCGCAGTCTATCATAAACTCAAAGCAAGTCAAGCCTTCATTCGTTTCCGGAATATTGAAAGATACCAGTTTCAATTTTTTTCAGTTTCGACAAATTTCAGAATATGGAGAGGAGGTTGTGAAAATTGATGAATACGGATACAATAATAAGAATACTATCACCTCTCGTAAGTACTGGAAGGATATAGACCAACTACAAGCGAAAGAATGGCATATAACTCCTTTCTCAATGAACTTTGAGAACGATAGCATCAGCGGTGAAGCTATTGCTACAGGAGCGCTGACCTTTCGACTTTTTTACAAAAGTGATAGCAAGATCAACAATCTAAATAACTCGTTTTTAGTTTTTAATGTTGATGTAGGTCGTGAAATAGGAGTGATTAAAAAACTTTATCCTAATCTCAAAGTTGAGCCCCTGAACGCGGATTCTTCTTTAGGTTTTATTCAATCGATCACTCAGATTCGACGCGATTTCGATATTACACTAAAAATTGATGACGGGCAGTTTGTGCTTGCTAAGGGCCATTCTTACTTCAATATTAAGTTCGAGGTTTTCACTATACTACTCTTGGTTTCACTAGGTATTTTCGGGCATTTCATATGGGTCAACTTTGTGGAAAAGCAGGAATTTAAACTTAAACAGGAGGAAGAAGGTCGTCTCTTTACATCGAAGTGGTTGAATATGGCTTCACACTATTTTCGACATCCTATTGCAAACATTTCGACGAATCTTGAAATACTCCAATTAAAAGGCCTTTTGAATATAAATCAGCCAGAATCGACAAAAATCATGGGTTCACTCGATGAGTTCTTGTCTATTTTTTCTCACCTTCAAAAGAGCGTTACATTAAACGAAATAGCTTCGCAAAGCAAAGACTGGATAACAGTAGAAGCCCTTTCGAGGTCTATAATGAACAACCAATCTAGAAAGATTTCTACGGTCCTATATTGCGACCCAGAGCTTTTAATACATGCGAACGTTGAACTCCTGAGCTGGGTGTTTATTGAACTCGTCGAAAACGCCTATATCCATGGTAATTCAGAAAACGTCAGTATATCTATTAGTAAAAAAGTCGATGGATTGACCATATATACCGACGATGACGGCATGGGAATGAATCCAAAATTAATGCGCGACTTAAATTCTGGAGCCGTCAAATTTAAAAGCGATGGCTTTGAAAAAGGTCAGTTTGGTCTAGGTTATAGTCAAATCATCAAAATTCTTGAATTTCACGACTTTTCTATATCGTTATCTAAACGTCCAATCAAAGGTACCGAGGTCAAGATTGTCATTTCAAGAAAATATGTTTCGCAACCGGATCCTAAAGTTGCAAAAGAAGATCATTTAGAGGGAGCTATTTAATAAACTCTCCGCTTTCAATAGGCACTCTTGATATTCTGATTCAGGATCGCTTAAAATGGTTATGGCACCACCTACATGGACAGTCGCCCGTTCTAACTTCTGATTAATGGCTACGCTTCGTATCACCACATTTAGGTCGAAGTCACCATTAGGTTCTAGATAACCTACAGCTCCTGCATAAATCTCCCGAGCGGTTTTCTCATAACGTTCTGCAAGTTGCATCGCACTAATTTTCGGTGCACCGGTCATGGATCCCATTGGAAAAGTGGCTTGAATAATATCCCAATTACTAACCGATTCACGCAGACTCGCTTCAACAGTAGAAATCATTTGATTCACATTTTTGAACGCATAGGTTCCAAAAAGCTCACTCACACGCACTGAACCCTTAGAGGCCACATGAGACAAATCGTTGCGAACTAAATCAACAATCATCACGTTCTCAGCACGCTCTTTTTCACTATCACGAAGCGCTTTTTGCGCAGTCGCATTACCTTTCAAAAGCCTTCGATTGGTTCCTTTAATAGGCTGTGAAAGTACTTGGCTTCCTTGCTTGGTTATGTAACGCTCCGGGGAACTACAGAGTAAGCTATGAGTGCCCAATTTTAAATAGCCTGAAAAAGGCGCATCAGTAGCCGAAACCATTTTTCTAAAAAGATGCACTTGATCTAACTTTTCAATCTTCGCGACGAAAGCAGTACAGTAATTTATTTCATAAATATCACCACGCTGAATATGCCCTTGCAAGTCATGGATTGCCTCAAGGTATTCCTCCTTCGTTTCAACCGGCTTAAACTCCAAAGAAGTCGGACCATTAGAAAGCGAAGCAGGCTGTAGAATTGACATTAACGCCTGCTTTGCTTGAGCCTCACTTTCAGCATAAATGACTAACTCGCCTTCAGGCGACAAAGTACCTGCAATATTAGGGGTGAAAAATAGCGCCTCAGGCCAATCGCCTAACGCAGGGTTGCCTTTATGAAGCTTTTCAAAGCGGTGACGCATCTCGTAACCGAGGTACCCAAATTTCCAACCGCTTTCAAAACCACCAGTACTCAAATCCTCAGCATCATGTTGCTGAGCTACTCCCCAGCCAAAAACCAGTTCGTACTTTTTATGAGAATTGGGATACCCCCTAGAGGTATAGAGTGCAAAAAAAGATCGACTGCTGGAAAGTTCCAACAGCCGATTCTCTATGCTTCTCGCATCGACAATATGAGCCGATACTGATTTCACTAGCTATGAATTGCTCGGTTCGCCGTGGCCGCAAGTGCCGCTTCTTTCAAGCCTTCCGTATAGGTAGGGTGTCCGTGACAAATACGTGCTATGTCTTCAGCAGAAGCGCGGAATTCCATCGCAGTAACGGCTTCCATGATGATATCCGCAGCACGGGCCGCTACAATATGCACACCCAACACTTCATCCGTATTCTTATCTGCCAATACTTTTACTACTCCGTCTATATCGCCCGAGGCTCTCGAACGACCAAGCGCTCGCATCGGGAATGAACCGCTCTTGTATTCAACACCGGCCTCTTTAAGCTGCTCTTCAGTTTTTCCAACCGCGGCAACTTCTGGCCAAGTATATACGATTCCAGGAACCAAGTTATAGTTGATGTGTGGTTTTTCTCCAGCGATAGATTCCGCAACAAATACGCCTTCTTCTTCCGCTTTATGAGCAAGCATTGCTCCTCGAACTACATCACCGATGGCGTAAATGTTCGGTACACTTGTTTGCAAATGATCGCTTACTTCGATACGTCCGCGGTCATCCGTTGCGATACCTACGTTCTCGAGACCAAGATTCGCCGTATATGCGCCACGCCCTACTGCTACGAGACAGTAATCGCCTTGGAAAGTTACTTCTTCACCTTTTTTATTGGTCGCGGTAACGGTAACCACATCTCCCTCACGTGTTACGTTGCTGACTTTGGTGCTTAGGCTGAATTTCATGCCCAATTTTTTCAAGCTGCGCTGCAACTCTTTACCCATAGCGCCGTCCATCGTAGGAATAATGCTCTTTGCATATTCTACTACAGTAACCTCAGCACCAAGACGTTTATATACAGAACCCAATTCTAGACCAATCACACCACCACCGATCACAATCATGTGTTTCGGAATCTCCTTCAAGCTCAGCGCCTCTGTGGAAGAGATGATGCGCTCTTTGTCAAATTTTGCAAAAGGCAACTCGATCGGCTTTGAACCCGTCGCCAAGATGATATTCTTGGCAGATACAGTTTGGCTCTGCTCACCGTCTACTTTCACTGTGTTTTTATCTACTAATGAACCAAAACCGTGCAAAACATCGATCTCGTTTTTCTTCATCAAGTAGTCGATACCATCACACGTCGTGCTGACCACACCGGCCTTGCGCTCGATCATTTTCGCGAAGTCTACCTTAGGCGGGTTGATGTTGATCCCGTGCTCTTCGAAAGAATGCACTGCAGCATGATAGTGCTCTGAAGAGTCTAAAAGTGCTTTAGAAGGGATACACCCTACGTTCAAACAGGTACCACCGAGGGTGTTGTATTTCTCAACTAAGGCTGTTTTAAGGCCTAATTGTGCACAACGGATTGCGCTTACATATCCTCCAGGTCCGGAACCGATAACTACTACGTCGTATGAACTCATTGAATTTTGTTTTTACGTGGCACAAATTTAACGACCACAAATCCTTTACTACTGCTTTAGGCGGAAAAATCTGCTAAGTAGAACTACACTCGCAAAGAGCGCAAACAGAGCAACGAAAAAAGGCCCTAACAAGTTTCCAGTACGCACATAAATTGTTCTGTTCTCGCGCAGCGGCACCCTCGCTACTAGTACACCTTCTTCTTCCCAACCAAGCGAGGTTAGAATGCGCCCCTTGTGATCAATAACAGCCGAAACGCCAGTATTTGCGCTTCGCACAACATACTTTCCTTGTTCAATCGCCCTTAGGCCTGAAAAATGCAAATGCTGAATATGTCCTGGAGTATTCCCCCACCAGCCGTCGTTGGTAATCACAGCAAGTAAGTTGGCACCTTGACGTGAGTAGGCCGTCGCATAGTTTGAAAATTCATTCTCCCAGCAAATAATGGGTGCCAATTTCAAATCCAAATCATCCGCCTTAAATACCTTGCGCTGAGTACTCACTCCAAGTGTACCTGAGGTTCCCCCAAGAGACACAGACCAATCACCTAAAATTGGCTTCAAGGTTTGAATAAAGGGCATCGTTTCAGCGCCTACTACCAGCTTACCCTTGTGGTAATATTCAACTGCGCGTGTACCTTGAGCAAACAAAGCTGTGTTGTATATGGTATAAAACTTCGAACCATAGGGCCGATTAACCAAATTTGGCTCATCTTGAAAGTCATAGGTTGTCGCCCCAAACAACGTCGACTTCGCATATCGCCTTTGAAGTTGTTGAAACTGCGCATCAGAAGCAGATGTACCAAACGTTCCTTCCTCCCTCGCTTTGGGCAAAAATGTTTCCGGTAAAACCAGCAGATCAACAGTGTCTTCCCCAAGAGAGGTCGACAAAAGGCGCTCTACTTTTTGAATCTGTACACGCTCCGGTAATTCCCATTTATCGACATAAGCATCTATATTCGGCTGAACTACTGCCACTTTTATAGTCGTATCCTGCCCTGATGTTGAGAGATAAAACACAAATACAGATGCGAGCATCGGACCGGTTAGAGTAAGAATCAATTGGCGTCTTGTCGCTTCTTTTACAACCATTTGACTAACCACCAAAACCCAGACAGTACCACCAACTGCACCAGTGATTTGATACCATTGTACTAAAGATGGCAGTCCGTAAAAAGTATTACCCAGATTCAACCAAGGAAAGCTTAAGGCCCAATTCTCATGTAACTGCTCAAAGGCTATCCATGCAGCTATGATGGGTAAGTACCTTAAGAAATAAATTCGCTCAAAACTAGGAAAGCGCAAAAGCATCTGCTCACTTCGGACTCCCCACCAAAGTGCAAGAGCCATTAGAGCAGAATTGATTCCAACAGTCGCAACAACACCTAAAGGGTGAGCGTTTGCGATCCAATAGGTCGTGCCCGCATTCCATAAACCAAAAACGAGGTAGATTGTCCAAAAAGGTCTTATACTCTGCTTCGCAATCCGCTCTAAAGCAGCGAACGCAACAATAATGAGTGGCGCAGCGAAAGCATACAACCACGCGAGGTTAAGACTAGCGGCTGCAATCACCACGAGACTGGTAACACTCAAATTTTTGAAGTTCCTCATAGAGTGCCAAAATAATGCATCTTTGTACCCCATGAAACACCTACCGAATCTTTTAACGCTATTAAATGCCGTCCTAGGCATAGCGACGATTTATTTTATCCAGTCAGACAGTACAACTGGTGTAGTCGCGTGTTTACTAGCAGCAGCACTTTGTGATCTTCTTGACGGCTACCTTGCCCGCAAACTAGAGGTATCAGGGCCTCTAGGAAAAGAGTTAGACTCACTTTCAGATGCAATATCGTTCGGAGCAGTTCCTGCATTTCTATGGTCAAGTATTCTTGGGGGCTATGGGTCAATAGATCAGCCGTATGCCATCTTCATGGGCGGTCTTATTGCGGCTTCAAGTGTGTACCGTCTTGCGAAATTTAATTTAAGCTCGGACCAGTCTGTTGATTTTATCGGAATGCCAACACCGGCAAACGCCCTGTTCGCACTTGGAATCTGGAGTTGGTTAAGTGCCTACGAGAATTGGCAATGGGTAAGCCATTTTAACGATGAAGAGCAAATCGTTTTCACCCTAATTCTAATAGTATTGTGGGCTATATCTGTCTATTGGACAAATTCAAGTATCACAATCATAAGCTTGAAAGGCGGAGGAAGTCCAGCTCGTAAACGAGCGCAATTCGTTCTACTGCCTCTACTTGTATTGTTTAGTTACTTTTTTAGATCCTTAGCGTTAAGTATTGTAGTATTTTTGCTGCCTGTTATCGGTATCTTTTTGCCGAAGAATAACGCTCAATAATAAAATCACACATTATGAAATTCACCGCTGAAATCAATGTCATGCCCCAAAAAGCCTTGCTAGACCCACAAGGAAAAGCTGTTGGCGCTAACTTGAAAAACATCGGTCTAGATGCATTAACCAACGTTCGTATCGGTAAGCACATCACGCTAAATGTAGAAGCTGATACAAAAGAAAGCGCGGAAGCAATGGTTAAAGAAGCTTGTGAAAAGCTTTTGATCAACCCTGTGATGGAGTCTTTCGAGTTTGAATTGAAATAAATAGTTATTTAGTTCATCCTTTTGTACGCATTAGGTAAAGTGATGTTCGCGATTCAATTGATTTGCAGTAATCTTGTCTTTGTAACGTTAGCACCTAACAAAACCTATTCACGTCTATGCAACATTCAGTAGTTCTCGTAGAAGACGACATAAATCTCAGAGAGACCTTCAAGGAACTCCTACAAATTATGGGATTCAATGTCGTTCGTGTTTATGAAAATGGCGGAGAGGCTTATGTCAACCTTCGTGAAGACCCTGTCGATGTTGACATCATCATTACGGACTTCTTTATGCCAGTCATGAATGCTGATGAGTTGATCAAGTCGTTAAAGGCCGAAGCGATGTATGCAGATAAGCAATACATCGTTATCAGTGGTTTCGATATCGAAAGCGTTTACAAATGTTTCCCAGAGGGCTCCGGTATTAAGTTTTTGACCAAGCCGTTTAAAGTAGACGAGCTAATGAAAATATTAGCCTAATCATTACGTGAATTTCTTAGCGCATCTTCATACAAGCCCGAACCATACCCTGGTTCGGGTTTTTAATTTTACTGGAGACGGGTACAAGGGTAATCTTTGGAAAGAACGCGCACCGGTCGAAGAATTGATTGGCGTTGGACTTCACCGGCACATTGACTCGTATACCGACGCTCACCACCTGACACAAGACGCACTTTCAGTTCTACGACCTAAGCTTGGTAAAGTAGCCGGTGTTGCACTTGATCTGTTTGGTGACTACTTCTTGCACAAACATTGGGAGTATTTCAAGACTTTGCAGCCCTTCACCGCGCGCATGAGCAATACCGAATTTACCGCCATGTGTACTTCCGAAATCGCTGCGCACTCCCACTTGCTTAAGGGCAAAGCACGCGCTATGGCCCCACATTTAATCAAAGAAAATTGGATACTCAGCTACCAACATCTTAACGGATTGGAAAGAGCTGCAAATGGCATATCGCAACGTCACCCTGTGGCAAAAGCTCTTTACGGCTACTTCGAAAGCATACCTGAAGCACATTACAAAGCTGCAGAGGACTGGATGTTAGCATTTTACCCAGAGCTTGTAGAATCCACAAAGAAATGGATCGTGACTCAAGATGAAATTGGTCACCGATTATAAAACAAGCCTCCTGTTGTATCTTTGCATCAAATCCTGAAGTGAGTCCTATGATTTACATTAAAAGAAAAGAGCACTTCTGTGCTGCACATAAACTGTGGAACGACAAATGGGACGCAGAAACGAATAAGCGCATCTTCGGTAAATGCTCTAACGAGAACTTCCATGGACACAACTTTGATTTGGAGGTCACCGTGAAAGGAGAAATAGATCCAGACACCGGTTTTGTGATGAATCTCTTTGATCTCAAGCACATCATACGCGAGCATATCATTGACATCGTCGACCACAAGAATTTCAATCTAGACATCGACTTTATGCAAGGTAAAATGCCCACTGCAGAGGTGATTGCCATGGAATTCTGGAAGATTCTCGAACCGAAAATCAAGCCTTACAACGCAGAGTTGCACAAAATTGTACTCGCGGAAACCAATAACAACATTATAGAATACTACGGATAATGAGCAAAGCATATGTTTTCCCTGGTCAGGGAGCCCAATTCCCAGGCATGGGTAAAGACCTTTACGAAACACACGCTGAAGCGAAAGCACTTTTTGATAAAGCCGACGAAGTCTTAGGTTTTTCTTTAAGTACCATTATGTTCGAAGGAACCGCTGAAGAACTCAAGGAGACCAAAGTAACACAACCTGCCATTTTCACCATGAGCGTCATCATGGCAAAACTTCTAGGAGACGACTTTCAGCCCGACATGGTCGCTGGCCATAGTTTAGGTGAGTTTTCGGCGCTTACGGCTGCAGGTGCGCTACGTTTTGAAGATGCGCTTACCCTTGTGAGCAAACGTGCAATGGCTATGCAAGCTGCATGTGAAGTAGTACCTTCAACTATGGCAGCCATTCTTGGCCTAGCTGATGATGTAGTTGAAAACATCTGTGCCGGTGTAGATGGTGTGGTCGTTGCAGCAAACTACAACTGCCCAGGCCAACTCGTCATTTCGGGTGAGGTAAGCGCTATTGAAGCAGCTTGTGAGAAAGCAAAAGAAGCTGGAGCTAAACGTGCTTTGGTACTTCCTGTAGGTGGTGCTTTCCACAGCCTATTAATGGAGCCAGCACGTGAAGAACTAGCTGCTGCCATCGAGCAAACTGAATTCCAAGCCCCCACGTGTCCAGTGGTTCAAAATAGTGTTGCAAAAGCAGTACAAGACCCAGCTGAGATCAAGAAAAACCTCATCGATCAGCTCACAGCTCCAGTGAAGTGGACCCAAAGTGTCCAAGAAATGATCGCTGCCGGTGTGACGGATTATGTAGAATGTGGTCCGGGAAAAACTCTTCAAGGCCTAGTTAAAAAAGTCGATCGTTCGATGAACGTAAGCGGCGTAAGCTTCGAATAATGAAAGAAGTCACTTGGAAAAGTCCATCAAACATCGCTCTAGTAAAATACTGGGGTAAATACGATGTTCAAATACCGGCCAACCCATCAATTTCCTTCACACTGAGCAAAGCAGTCACTACAACGTCCTTAAAGTATAAGGAAGGCTCTGGTGAGGTCATGGTTTATTTGGATGGAGAAGCAACTCCTTCATTTCTACCTAAGATCCACACGTTCTTCGAGCGCACCGGTTTTATGTTTCCTTTCCTAGGTGATTTTGATTTTGAAATCCATACTTCAAATAGTTTCCCGCACAGCTCCGGCATAGCCTCTTCTGCCTCTGGAATGAGCGCCTTAGCGCTATGTTTGATGAGCGTAAAGCAGTCTTTGGGATTGACCATTACCGATTTCTACCACGAAGCAAGTGAAGCTGCTCGTCTAGGGTCAGGCAGTGGTTCACGTTCGGTATACGGGCCACTTGCAGCTTGGGGTAAACATGTCGAGATAGAAGGAAGTAGTGATACTCATGCTGTCGCTTACAAAGACGTAGATCCCATTTTCACTGATTTCCAAGACACCATTTTACTTGTAGAAAAAGGCAGTAAAGCCGTAAGTTCTACGGTTGGTCATGGTTTAATGAACGGGCATCCATATGCTGAAGCGAGATTCAACCAGGCCCACGAAAATCAAAGCGTATTATTACGCGCCATGCTCGAAGGCGATCTAGAAACCTTTGGAGAACTCGTAGAAAGTGAAGCACTAACGCTCCATGGAATGATGATGACCTCGATGCCTTATTTTATTTTAATGAAACCTGGCACTCTTGAGATTATCGAACGTATCTGGGCATATCGTGAAAACACAGGAAACCCGGTATACTTTACCCTAGATGCAGGCGCCAATGTTCATGTGTTGTATCCTAAATCTCACAAAGACGTAATTTTAGAATTCATTGATACTGAGCTACGAACATTCTGTAAGGATGGGAGTTATCTTTGCGATGAAGTTGGTCTTGGACCACAACAGATAAGTTAATAGGGTTATGAAAAATTCACCATTGTTTTACGGCAAAGTCCTTCTCTTCGGAGAGTATGGGATTATCAAGGACAGTATGGGGCTTTCTATACCACACACGTACTACAAAGGTGCCTTCCAGTTTTCTGACCAATTCTCTACAGAGCAATCAACCTCTAACGGACATTTGCGACAGTACCTCGCTTACCTTAGAAGTGACGACGCTCCTTGTCGCTTCGATTTTAAGGCCTTTGAAAACGAACTTGAGAACGGCTTATTCTTTGATTCATCGATACCTCAAGGGTTTGGGGTCGGGTCGTCTGGTGCTTTAGTGGCTGCCATCTATGACCGCTATTGCGTAGAAAAAATTTCTGCAGAACCTCAGCGTCCTGAAGACATCAAAGAACTTAAACGCATCTTCAGCTGGATGGAGAGTTACTTTCATGGAAGAAGTAGCGGTATAGACCCAACCATTTGCTACTTAGGACTTCCGTTATTGATCAAAAGCAAGGACCAACTCGGAACCGTTTCACTCCCTTCAACAAGCACAGGAAAAGGAGCTGTTTTCTTACTCAACAGTGGATCCCCTGGAGAGACTCAGCCAATGGTTGAGATTTTCATGGAGAAGCTCAAGGAGGACGGTTTTAGAAACATGCTCAAAGATCAGTTTGTAAAATACAACGATGCGTGTATCAAAGCCTTTGTAAAAGGTGATACCTCTCCCCTGTTCACGAACCTCAAGAAATTGAGTTCATTAGTCCTCGACTACTTCGACCCTATGATTCCTTCTGGCTTCCATGAACTCTGGAAAGAAGGTCTTGAAACAGAAGAATACTTCCTCAAACTCTGTGGTTCAGGAGGTGGTGGCTTTGTCATGGGCTTCACAAGAGACTATGAAGCAGTGAAAGATAAATTCCAAAGCTTCGCCCCAGAGGTAGTGTATAAGTTTTGAGAACACTCAGCCGCAGAAGACTTCGCTTTTTAAAGGTCCTTGCCCTGCTTAGCCAAATACGTTGGTACAATATTCTATTACTTATTCTAGGCCAGTATCTTACTGCAATATTTGTATTTGCTTCAGCCGGTCAGCGTCTTAAGGCACTTTTAGATGGTCAAATGCACATGGTCATTTGGGCCTCCGCATTGATCCTTTCGTTTGGCTTTCTAACGAACAGCTTTTATGACTTAGAAGCGGACACCATTAACAGACCAAAACAAACCGCGTTTGAGCGCCTGGTCAGTAAGACAACAAGTTTCAGACTAGCACTATTACTACTTACCTGTGGTCTGCTACTATCCTTCACAGTGAGCATTCGAGCCTTCCTTTTCTTTGGGGCCTATGCAGCCGGACTCTGGTTCTACTCGCATAAACTACGTAAAATACCGATCATAGGGCACATGAGTGCCGCAGTACTAGGGATGCTTCCATTCTTCGGGATTTCCGTGTATCATCATTATTTAAGTCTACACACCTTGGCCTTTGGCTCATTATTAGGTGTGACGCTGTTTTCTAGAGAACTTCTAAAAGACCTTATGATGTATAAAGGCGATATGATCGCTGGGCGACCGACTGTCGTAAGTGAGTTTGGCCTCGACCGGACACGCTTCGCACTGCTGATTAGTAATTCAATCGCCTGGCTTCCCGCTTTCTTCACCAAAGGACTATTCTCTCATGAAGCAGAGATAGGTATTGTTCTGATTTTAGCGCTGTTGACGATTTCTAATCTCACGACCTTACGCTCGACAGAGCTTCGCGCTCTACGCTGGGCGCATTTGGGCTATAAAATAGTACTGATTATAGGCGTTTTGACGATACCCTTCCTCTAGTCTAGCGAAGCAACTGTAAAGTACCTTCACGGATCGCTATCTCATCAAACGGTAGATGCGCAATCAATCGATAGGAATAGACACCTATTGGAAGTTCTTTACCTCTGAAGGTGCCGTCCCAACATTCGTTCTCGTCGTTTGTCGCAAATACTTCGTTGCCCCATCGGTCAAAAACTTGGAAGGTATACCCTTCAAATCCTACTCCTTTAATTTCGAAACATTCATTAAAACCATCACCATCTGGAGTGAAAGCTCCCGGAATGTATAGGTAGAAATCCGTTTCTACAGCAACAGTGAGCGTGATGCTATCAATACAACCAAAATCACTGGAAACTACCTGTATCACCTCATAGTCACCTGGTCGCGCAAAATCGTATTCGAATTCAGATCCAGCTAATGTCGTAGAATCGACATACCAGGTCCAGCTCACTTCGTTTGAAGCTTTCTCTGAGAAGAATACGCGCAACGGCACATATGGATCATTCATATAGGTAAACCCAGCTCTAGGGGTCGGCATATTGATCGCCAATGCACTATCGATAAGAAGCATTGAACATCCATCCGCGATTGAAAACTCATAATAAGAAGAGTCCTGATATGGCAGCACGGTTCGCGGATTATTCGAGGCAAGGTTGTCCGTCCATACAAAGGAAAGCGGTGAACGTCCCCCATAATATACCGGTGCTATGATCGCACTATCTCCTGGACAAACTCTAATCGTATCCGCCTCATAGACCATAGGAGTATAGTTGCTGACAAACAACTCCTGACTAAGCATGATAGAGTCGCCACATTCGTCCTTTAGTACAAAGTGAAAAACGGTATCCCCCTGAACTTCAACATACCTGGAGTAGGCTATGGAGCTATCGCCTAACCAATATCCAGAGTGCGATCCTTCAAAGGAGTTCACGAGTATGGAAAGTTCTACACTATCTCCCGGACAAGAAACTGAATCTGATGCAATATTCTTTGTTAGCTCCGCTTCAAGAGTGTCCTTGTCGCGTATGAGGTAATTCAATCGGGTTACCGGATAATTGTAACAATCGGTAAACACATAATCCTGCACGATCACTAGTGTGTCGATTCCTTCAGCGACATTGTCATCGAATACATAGAAAACTAAAGTATCTGCCTTTACACCTGGTGCTAGCGTTATGGTATCAGGTATCGTACTGTAGTCGACTCCTTCAACAGCGTTTCCCTCTGTTTTTAATGGGATTTTCATTTCAATCCCTAGGTTTGAGCTACGAGAAAACACGATCTCATTTCTGTTACACCCCTCGACGAGTAAGCTGTCGTTGAATGAGTTCCCCATATTCGTACTATCGCTAATCGTAATCACAGGGCCTTTAAGAGATTTCTCTTCTAGAAATACCGCCGAAGTATAGGCGTTATCTACAACGTTGCAGAGTTTTAATCGGATGGTATACCACCCACCACATTGTACTTCTGCTTTTGCTGTGAATTTATCTGTGTAGCCGTCCAATGTGGTAATAGCACGACCTGGACTCGACTGGTTGAAATATGCGCTATGTGCCACATAATTTGGGTTCGAAGAAGTACAGTTAGACGCAGATCCACTGCCTGTAGGACTTCCTCCGTTAATGGTATTTACGGCAATAGGGGTCGTAGTACCAGGTATCGTCGCAATATTTCGAACTATGGTTTGACCTAGTGGAGCTGTCGTTCCGTTGATGTACGAGCCCTCTAAAAAGAAGCCAAAAACGTCGTTATAATTTGAACAGGTAAAGCCATCATACTCGAAACTACCAAAGACATAGTTAAATGCAATGGAGTCGCTTTGTGCAATGAAGCTGAACTCTATTTCTACCATGTCATACATGGTTCCACTTGTACCTAACTGTGTGAGTACTGAGGATAATTCTGTGTCGGTAAACGCTACGTTGTTCCCAGAGGGACCAGGTGCCGTTTGAAGTACAGCATCGGCATCGGTTGCTGCTACCATGACTATTCCAGACTGGATAGGAAAATTGGCATTATTCGCCTGGAAATAACCTATCTGATCGTTATCCGCTTGGGTCAGAGGAAGTCCATTCTGCCCCATATTAAATATCGAAAGCGTAGAGTCTACTAATATGTTGGATGCCATCCAGTAGGGGTCATTATAATTCCCCGCGGAACTAACTGTCATACTCGGCTGCGCTAACAAACCTAGCGTGGAAAGGAAGAATAATACAGATAGAATTTTTCGCATGCTTCGAAGATAGAAAAATAAAGGTTTATTCTCTAGACAATCCGACAGCCCTTAACTTTGAGCGAACACGAAAAAATTGAACCCAAATATGTTACCGAAAGATTTTATTAATGCGAATAAAGAGCGCCTTCTAGAAGAGCTTTTCGAGCTTCTCAGAATCCCTTCTATTTCTGCAGACCCGGCCTACAGCAAAGATGTTGCTGCCTGCGCCGATGCGATCGCAGGACATATGAACAAACTTGGCTTAGACCAGGTGGAAATCTTCCCTACAGCAGGTCATCCCATCGTTTACGGAGAGTGCCTGGTAGACCCTGCTCTACCGACTGTTTTAGTTTATGGTCACTACGATGTTCAGCCTGCAGATCCTATCGAGCTTTGGGATGCAGACCCTTTTGAGCCCATTATTAAAACCACTGACATTCATCCTGAGGGCGCGATTTTCGCACGTGGAGCCTGTGACGACAAGGGTCAAATGTTTATGCATTTAAAAGCTTTTGAAATTATGAAGGCACAAGGAAAAATTCCTTGTAACGTAAAATTCATGATTGAAGGTGAGGAAGAAGTGGGTTCTATGAACCTGGAGCCTTTCATCAAAGAGCACAAAGAGAAATTGGCCTGTGACACCATTCTGATTTCAGACACCGGAATGATTGCGAACGACACCCCGTCAATCACCACAGGTCTTCGCGGCTTGAGTTATGTGGAAGTCGAAGTTACTGGGCCTAACCGCGATTTACATAGTGGTCTTTACGGTGGAGCCGTTGCCAATCCTTTGAACATTCTATCACAAATGATTGCAAGCCTTCACAACGAAAAAGGCGAAATCACCGTGGAAGGATTTTATGATGGCGTTGAAATTGTTTCCGACCAGGAACGTGCATTAATGGCTAAAGCGCCATTTAGTCAAGCTGCATTCAACGACAGCATTAAAATTTCTGCTGAACAAGGAGAACAAGGCTACTCGACACCGGAGCGCACCTCTATTCGTCCAACTCTGGACGTCAATGGAATTTGGGGAGGATACATCGGCGAAGGAGCAAAAACCGTAATTCCATCCAAAGCTTACGCGAAAATTTCTATGCGACTCGTTCCTGGACAACTTCCAGATGACATTACCGAGAAATTTATCAAGCACTTCAAAGCTATCGCGCCAGAAAGTGTACAGGTAAAGGTAACCCCGCATCACGGTGGGCTTCCTTATGTTACACACACTACCAACCCAGCGTATCAGGCCGCTTCGAAAGCGTATGAAACGACTTTCGGCAAGCCAGCTTTGCCAGTACGTAGTGGAGGATCCATCCCTATTGTTGCCCTTTTCGAGCAAGTACTCGGTGCAAAGAGCATTCTAATGGGATTCGGGTTGGACTCGGATGCTATCCACAGTCCTAATGAGCACTTTGGAGTATTTAACTACTTCAAAGGGATTGAAACAATTCCTTATTTCTACGCAAACTACGCTGAGCAACACTAAACTCAAAATAGGTCCACTAAAAAAGCCACCTCTTTCAAAGAGGTGGCTTTTTCTTTGCTCACTACATAGGTATTACTTGGTCAGATGCTTTTTGACAAAGTCATTGTGCACCCTATATACAGCTTCAGCATGCTCTACGAGTTGAATAAGATCTAAGATGATCGATACTTGTAAACGAGCCAATCGCCGAGTTCTAGCAATTTGCTGCATCGTTACTCACACCCACCGTTAAATCGATGATAGCGAGTAGAAACAGAACAAATACTAGAATTTCATACCACATAGCGGGGAATTTTAAGGGTCAAAAATAACCTCTTATGACCGTTCCACTGAGAAGTTAAGGTTAAATTTGGATTATGCGCAACTCCATTGCTTTCCTCCTTTTTTTATTCGCTTTAACACAATGTACGATGAGTTCGAACCAAAATGAATTGGCCCAGTGTGATAGTTTATATCTACGACAACACGCTAATAACCCAGTCTACTGGAAAACCTGGGGTCAGGCGGCATTACATCAGAGCGAGCGTGAACAGAAGCTCATGATCATCTCTATTGGTTATTCGAGCTGTCATTGGTGCCATGTAATGGAAGAAGAGAGCTTTGAAAATCAAGAGGTTGCGGATGTGATGAATGCTGACTTCGTATCTATCAAGGTGGATCGAGAAGAACGTCCAGATATAGATGCCCGATATATGAATGCAGTCCAATTAATGACTGGGCAAGGTGGATGGCCTTTAAATGTAATTGCCCTCCCTGACGGCACCCCGGTGTACGGTGGCACTTATTTTTCAAAAGGGGATTGGCTAGAGGCACTCACTCAAGTAAATAGCCTGTGGAAAGAAGACCCTCAAAAAGTCATCGAATATGGAAATCAAATGCGTGAAGGGCTTGTAAACATGGTTGAAGTCAGCCAAAGTGTGGCTCCTAATTCGTTTCAAAAAACAGACTTTGAAGATGTGGTTGCCTTCTGGATGCGTACGATTGATCCTATCAACGGTGGGCCCAATGGTTCTCCTAAATTCCCATTGCCCAACAACTACGGTTTTCTGCTCGATTACGCTTTAATTTCAGGCAACGACAGCGTTCGAGACTATACCCTACTGACCTTAGATAAAATAGCTCTGGGCGGAATCAATGACCAACTACACGGCGGTTTTACTCGATACTCCACGGATCGCTATTGGAAAGTTCCTCATTTTGAAAAGATGCTCTATGACAATGCGCAACTGATTGGGCTATACGCCAAAGCGTACAGAGTCACAAAGCGTAGGCTATATGCAGAAACCGTTAAAAACACGATCGACTTCTTAACGCAAGAAATGCGATTAGCGAATGGTCTTTATGCAAGTGCGCTCGATGCAGACTCACCTACGCCAAGAGAAGAACGTGAAGAAGGAGGATACTACGTTTGGACGAAATCGGAATTGGATGCGTTGCACTTAGAGCAGCCCGAACTTTTTGAATATTACTACGATATCCTAGAGCACCACGACTGGGAAGGAAAATACATCTTACATAGAAATCAGACCGACGAGAAGTTCATCGAACAACATCACTTAACCAAATCGGAGCTTGAAGCACATAAAACGCAGTGGCTAGGTGCACTAAAGGCTGCAAGTGAAAATCGAGCTTCGACCCACCCAAAACCTATTAGGGACGAAAAAGCGATTACCTCCTGGAATGCCTTGCTCGTTGAAGGGTTTGTGCAGGCGCATTGGGCTTTTCCTTCTTCGGGCTACGATAAGCTCGCAGAATCGTTACTGCTTGCCCTACAAAATGAAGTAGGCGGCACAACGTTGAAGCATCAGGCAAACAGTGACGGTGAAGGCTTCCTTGACGACTATGCAGCATATGGCAATGCTCTTTTGGCCGTTTATCAGCTCACGGCGCAACGTGATCTACTCGAAGAGGCTAAGGAGTTAGACCAGGCGTTTAACCGATTCAAAACAAGCGGTCTATTCTTTGCATTAAGCAGCGACACCGAGGAAAATTGGCAAAGCGTGATAGAGATTGAAGATAATGTGATTCCAAGCGCAAATTCCATGCTGGCACATTTCAAATACCAACTTGGGATTCTTTCAGAAGATCAAGCGGCTCTACAAACTGCCAAGGAACTTTGCGAGGGCGTGCATAAAAAGGTCTTTAAATACGGGCCAAACTTTTCAAATTGGCTTCAGCTTGCATTAACTCTTGAAGGTGGTGATAGAGAAGCTGTCTTTGCCGGACCAGATGCTTTCACTCTCAGAAATGAATTCACTGCGACCAAATATGTTCCGGGTACCCTGTTTTTAGCTTCAGACAAAGCTTCCAATGCTCCTTTGCTTGAAGGACGCTACCCCTCAGAAGGGAATCTCATATTCATCTGCAAGAATCACAGCTGTAAGCTTCCTACGGACCAACTAAATGCTGCCTTAGATTTATGGAGTCTATAATCCGTTGTCCGTGGTGCGAGAGTTCACAATTGTACAGGGAGTATCATGATCAAGAGTGGGGACGTCCTGTGCGTGATGAGCAACGCATGTTCGAGTTCTTACTTCTTGAAACGTTCCAAGCGGGTCTCAGCTGGATTACCATACTCAATAAGAGAGAAAACTTCCGATCAACCTTTCACAGTTTCGACATTCAGCGTGTAGCAGACATGGGGGAAAACGAGATTGAAAGGGCGCTGAAAAACCCTGGCATCATTCGCCACGAAGGAAAAATCAGAGCTGCAATCAATAATGCACAACGTGTGTTAGAAATGAAGTCCCAAGGGCTATCACTGGTGGAATTCTTCTGGAGTTATGTCGATGGAAAACCCATCATAAATACCCCAATCAACCTCTCTGATGTACCTGCTGTCACACCGCTCGCGCAGCAAATCGCAAAAGACTTAAAAAAAAGAGGGTTTAAGTTTGTGGGGGCTACCACTATTTATGCGCACATGCAAGCAACAGGAATGGTGAACGACCACTTAGTAGGGTGTCATGTGAAGTCTGTCACCATGCGCAAGGCATAGCCACTAGAACCACTTCTTTTTGGACTTTTCGGCAACAAAGTCTTTTAAATAGAAAGGTTCGAAATATGCGACATCTTCTACCCTCTGACACCCCGAGGTAATCAGTTGATGCATAAATCTCGCATCAGGAAAGGCATCGGGCTGTATGTTAAAATGTGCTACGTTATGGCCTAAAAGCTCCTGAACCTTAGAGGTGCAATCGCCGACTATTACAGCATTGCTCTGTTGCCACTGCGTAAAACTATCTTGATGTACAATCACAGATTCGACTGAGGTCTCTGGAATCCAACTGCTATTTTGAAGTCTCCACACTTGGGCGAACACTTCGTCACGACGTGCATCTATCACAGAGATTACAACCGTGCCCTCACTAAATGGTGAAGAATCGAAACACCCTAAAGTAGGCACACTCCATAGGGGCAGATTACTCGCATAACATAACCCCTTGGCCGTGCTCACTCCTATTCTTAGGCCTGTGTAAGACCCTGGTCCTTTTCCGACACATACCGCATCTAAATCGGCAACTTTGAGACTGTGATCTGCCAGCAATTCTTCGATGAGTAGGTGCAATCGTTCCCCATGGACAAACTTTTCACCATGTTCAGACTTGCCGCCTAGGAGCACATTATTATGAACCAGGCTAACACTGCAATTCTTAGTCGCCGTTTCGAGGCAAAGGATCATTAGCTATACTATTTCTCAGAGGTTTTGATACTCGCACCGGACTTCAACATTCTAGATACAGCACTATAGGGTCCGGTAATGATTTCAGTAGAATCAGCGATGCCCGTTACAATGATAAACTCATCATCTTGGATGCCACTTTCTACTACATGTAATACAGCCTTATCCCCTTCTGGTGAAAAGATAACCTCATAACTTTCTCGCATATCGTCACTGCCTAAAGCCTGCTCATATGACTTCGCTTTTGCTGTGGTGTCTTTGCGAACGGTCACCGCTTGGATTGGCGCAACAAGAGCATTTCTCACTTTATTGGTAATGATTTCCACTGTGGCCGTCATACCAGGACGGAAAGGCGTTTTACCGTAACGATCTTCAAGATGCGCATAACTCGTATTCAATACACGGATTTTAACTTCGAAATTGGTCACCTGATCAGGAGAAGATCCTAAAGCCAATTTTGCGCTGTTCGCAATCTCACTCACCAAACCTTGGAAGCTCTCTCCCAAATAAGCATCCACCTCAATAATTGTCGTGTCACCAACAGCGAGTTTTACGATGTCGTTTTCATTCACCTCAACTAGCACTTCCATGGTATCGAGATCAGCGATGCGCAACATCTCCGTACCGGTCATCGTAGCAGTACCTACTACACGCTCACCTAACTCAACATTCAGCTGTGTGATGGTACCTGATATCGGAGCAGTAATGGTGGTTCTCTTTAAATTCTTGTAGGCTTCATCAAGATTAGCCTCGGCGCTTTGCAACTGGTATTTGGCACTTTCTTTTTGCAGTTCCGCCACTGTGATTGAACGCTGCGCAGCATCGAATTCTTGCTGAGAAATTGCTCCTTTTTCAAACAATCGCTGGTTACGTTCCCAAAGTTTGTTCGCTTCAATCAGTGCAGCTTTGCTTTGAGCAAGACCAGCCTTTGCTGAATTTACGGCAGCCCTGGCACGAGTGATTGCACTCTCGTACAAATCCGGATTGATCTTAACCAACAAATCTCCCTCTTCGACGTACTGACCATCCACCACGTGAACCTCGGTGATTTCCCCACTTACTTCAGGGCTCATTTTCACCTCTACCTCAGGCTGAATTTTGCCACTAGCCGTTACCGATTCTACTACGGTACGCTTGTGTATAAAACCGGTTTCCACGAATTGGGCGTCATTATTCGCATCAATCCATCCTTGCTTTTTAGCGACTATTAGCCCTGCCACTACGACTATAAGTACAGGGACTACAATTTTCATATTCAATTTCATGAGGCTCTAGGGTTAAAGGGTAATCTGGTTGAATAGGTAAAACTCCAATACTTTCACCTTGAACAGGTAATCGAATTTGGACTGAATTTCACGACTTTTCGCCGCCAAGTATTGATTTTTAGACAAGCCAAGATCGAAGGCGCTAATCACTCCCTGATCATAGTTTAGCTGGGCGTTATCTAGCGCTTCATTCGCCGCACTAGAAGAGGCAAGCGCTGCTTGATATAACGCCAAAGAATTCTGTGCATCTAAATAGGCGCGTTCAATAGTTTGACGCACCTGGAGCTCACTCTGCTGCACATCTAAGGCCGCATTGTTTTCTTGGATTTTAGCACGCTGTACCGCAGCATGTGTGTTCCCTCCGTTGAATAATGGTATCTGTACACCGAAACCTAAGAATTGGTTCCAATTGTCCGAAAGCTGACTAGTGACGGTATAATCCTGCATACTCTGCAGATTAGGTACTGTCACTTCTTGAGGAACCTGCTCGATCACTCCCGTTGCCGGGTTTTCAATAAGGTTATAGGTAGTCAGCGTATAATACTCTGTAAAATATGGTAATCCCTGAACATAGTTCGAATTCAATTGAGCCATGAAGTTTAGCGAAGGCAAACGACCTGCTTGTGCCACTTTAATTGCATACTCAGCACTCTTCTGGGTGGCCTGAGCAGCCCGAACCGCCGGTTGCTTTTGAACTGCTGACTCCTTTAATTCGTCATTTCCATACCCTTTTAACGAAAGTCCCTCCAAGTTTAAAGAAGGTGGAGCAACTTCGAATTCCTCAAAAGGTGTGTCCAATTGAAGCAACTGAAACAACTGCAGCTTACTAAGCGTCAATCCATTACTAGCACTAGTCAAATTACCTTGATCTCCTCGCATTTGAGCCACTGACTGCAAATAATCATCCTTGGAGATAGCACCATTATCGAACAATAGTTTAGTCCTGTCTAGACTTTGCGTCGACGTATTGAGCTGTCCCTCTGCCACTTCAAAGAGTTGTGCATTCACGAGCACCTGCAAGTAAGCTGAGGCAATATTCAAAAAGACATTGTTTTTGATTTCCTCTAAACGGTAGAGACTAGCTGCCTTGCTCATGCGCGCTTGCTGCAACTGGTAGAGATTGCGCCCACCTGAGAGTAGATTCCAATTCCCAGAAGCGGTCGTACTCAAGGTCTGCCTAGATCCGGGCTGTCTGGTGTTGGTTATCGGATCAATTGTCAATCCGAAATTCCAATAATACCCACCGTTAATATTTGCCGTCGGCAGGAAAGCCAACTTACTCTGCAGTTCCTGCAACTCGCTCAATTCAAGCGAATTCTTTCCACGCTGAATATCAATATTATTGGCTTTTGCGTGCTCTATACAACGGTCTAGCGTCCAGACATCTTGAGCAACAACCGAAGAAAAGCTCCCTAAAAGGAGCAGTACTAAAAAAAAATTATGAAAACTTCGCATGCGACAATTTAGGGTTAGTGGCTACCCCGAAGATACGCTATTTACTGCGCTTTTTTCGCACGGTACATCTTAAATGCAATACCGCCAATGATCAAATAAGGGAAAATCATAAGGTAGAGTATCCCGTAGTTCAATCCAGCACCAAAACCACCCTCATCTGCAGTCTCAGCCACAGCCTTACACATACTACATTGTGCTAAACTATACAGGGGAGATAATACCAATATCCCAAATGCTATCCACTTCTTCATAACTCAATAATAAGGTTGCATGAATAAGTACACGAGCACGCCAGTGAAAGAAACATACAGCCAAATCGGAAAAGCAAACTTGACAATCTTTTTGTGTCGTTTGATATCATCCGTCCAACCACGATACACACTTAAAAGCGCCAATGGTATAACAGGCACACTAAGTATAATGTGGGAAATTAGAATTGAGAAATAGATATAACGAACTGCTCCTTCACCTAAAAACTTGGCACTTGGATGTGTAAAATGATAAACTACATAGGACACTAGGAATAACGAACTTAGTACCAGCGCAATCAACATGAACGTTCTATGTATCGTCACCTTCTTCTTTTTAATTGCAATGACTGCCATAATCAAGAATAAGAATGTAGTACCATTTAGAAATGCATGCATCAAGGGCAAAGAGCTTACCGCTGAATTCTCAGAAACACCCAAAGCACGCTTCCACTCACCAGGTATTACCATTAAAACTCCCACCGCGATAGGAATAACTACACTCAGCACGTATATCACGCGAAGGACTTTTTTATCAATAGTTGAATCACTCATCTAATAAATTGTGTTTATCTCGCTCCAACTCCGCAATCAAGACTTTGATGTCTGATTCCATATCGTTGAGCTGTGTTACTTCTAAAACATCGTATGAACCTACAATGTTTCCTAAATCATCTTTTCTTGATCGGATATTACCGTTCCAGTCGATAAGAATTGCGTTTGTACTATGCAAGAAGCCGCCCTCTGCTGTTTGATCCTCAAAGGCGTTCAAATACACCTTCTTTGCCAAGTCGTAAATCTCATCTTGATCACCAGTAGTAAACAGCCACTTATCCGTGTTGTACTTGCGCATTTCAGCATATGAGGCTAGAGCCTCAACACTATCTTTTGCTGGGTCAACAGTAATGCTGAGTAACTTGAAATTAGGATACCCTTTGAACCTTTTCTCTATTTCATTCAAATGAAAATTCATTGCAGGACAAATCGTAGGGCAAGTCGCGAAGAAGAAACTCATCACATAAATAGTACTGTCCATAGACTCTTTGGTAAAGGTAGAACCGTCCGAGCTCGTAAGCTCAAAGTCAGGGATTTCATAATACGACGTATCGCCCTCTCCTACTACTTCCTTTGGCCCCACGTAGTCTAGTGTCTTAAAGAACACCTCGCTTTGGCCGTATACAAAAAAAAGATAAAGCAAAGCGGGCAGCACTAATACAGAGATTAGTACTGCCCGATTGAATAAGGATTTCTTTTCCATTACTTGAACAGGTATGAACCTTCAGTCAATAAGATAAATGTCAAATATGGAATTAGAATGAGAGAAGGCAAGTACAACGCATAGCGCAAGCCTTTCTTCTCATATTTTACGTGCATGAAAATCTGCACGATATATGCTGCCTTCACCAAAGTAAGGATGATGAATACATAGTTCAAAATAGAAGTACCCAAAGCTTGTGCGAGCATGAACTCCGGCTTAATGATACCCAATACAACTTCAACAGCTGTGATAATTAATAGGATCCAAAATACTTTCCAAATCCACCAAGTGCCTTTATGATCTGCCATGATAGTTTACTTTATTATACGAGATAGAAGAAGGTGAAAACGAAGACCCATACAAGATCGACAAAGTGCCAGTAAAGACCTACTTTCTCTACCATGCGATAGTGACCGCGTTTCTCATAAGTTCCCAATAGGATGTTATAGAAAATCACGAAGTTGATAACTACTCCAGAGAAAACGTGGAAACCGTGGAATCCTGTAATGAAGAAGAAGAAGTTAGCGAACTGTTTTCTACCGTACTCATTGCGAATCATATTAGCACCCTGTACTACATCTCCAGCCTCTAGCATCGCTACAGACTCAGCGTGAGTAAAAGCTTTACCCGCCTTACCTGGCTCTTGTAGGTAGAATGCTTTATTTGATTTCAATGCAGTTAAAACCTCAGTTTTTGTAAATGACTCACCATGGTTTGATGCGTGTCCATCTTCCATACCGTGAATAACCTGGCTAAAGCTCAAGCGTTCGCCTTCGTTGTTGTAGATATGAAGAATCTCCTGACGATCGTTTTCAACAGCACCAGTATCTCCTGAGATGAAGTGGTACCACTCCCAAGCTTGAGAGCCTACGAAGATAAAACCACCAATAATCGTGAGTAACATCCAGTTAGTCACAGCCGTACGGTTCATCTTTTCACCAGCATTAACTGCCAATACCATGGTTACTGAAGACATAATCAAAATGAAAGTCATCAATGCCACATAAAGTAGTGGTTGATCACCCTCTAAACCAGGAAAGTGAGTAAATACATTTTCAGCAATCGGCCAAGTACTCTCGTACTTAAAGCGCATCAGACCATACGCGGTCAAAAAACCTGAGAAGGTTAATGCATCAGAAAGAAGGAAAAACCACATCATGAGTTTTCCGTAACGCGATCCTAGCGGACGCGATCCTCCACCCCAGTGATTTTCTTCGTGCGTCATTTCAGCAGTTGAAGCCATAACGGTTCTTTTTGTAAAAAATTTTCAGCAAACTTAACGAATAAGAGTTAAAAAGACGTACAAATAAACCCACAATAGGTCTACAAAATGCCAATAAATGGACAGTAACGTGACTCCGTGGTAGTCGTCAGCGCTGTAAGCCCCTCTTAATGATTTGAATAAGGTTACAAATAATGCAATAACGCCACCTGCCAAGTGTGCTAAATGAAAGACTGAAATCGCGTATACCCAAGAACCTGCAGGATTTGAACCCGCACCTGCAAAATATATTTCTTCATCAATCAACTGCTTCCAGCCTTGAACCTGCAATACAGCAAATACAGCACCTAAAATCAGAGTAACTACAAGTGAAGACTTTAAGGCACCAGTATTTCCCTTTTTTATTTGACTTACTCCCCACCACAATACCGTTGAGGAAAGAAGTATAGCAATTGTTGAGCTGATAAAAGCGGATGGAAGTTCAAACGTAAGCCATTGCTCGTTCGCGACTAACGTCGTTCTGCTGACTACGTAACCTGAAGTCAATCCGGCGAATGCCATGATGATACTGCCTATTCCGATCCACAATAGTGGTTTAGAGGCCCGTTTGCGTTGTTGTGCTAATGTTTCCATAGTTAGATGTATCTATCAATTACGTAAATAATTTGCATACCCGTTAGATAAGCAATACTGCTCAACATAAGTTTTCGCGCAGTGCCATTTTCACCATCTTTCAATAACTTTATTGCGTTTGAAAGAACATACAAACCTAAAAGCGCAACTGCTATACCGCCCAAAGGACTAAGAGTGAGCTCACCTGTAATACCAAATGCGGGCAAGACCCCAACAATGATCATCCAAATGGTATAGGTGATAATGTAAATTTGTGAGGATCGGTCCTTCGCTTTAGATGGAAGCAGGTTATAACCAGCTTTCTTATAATCCTCAAATGAGAACCATGCGATTGCCCAGAAATGCGGGAACTGCCAGAAAAACTGCTGGGCAAATAACGTTCCTGTTTCTATGTCAAAGTCATTTCGTGCAGCCACCCAACCTAACATATAAGGAATTGCCCCAGGAAATGCCCCAATAAATACGGCTAAGGGAGAGACCGCTTTCATAGGAGTGTAGACTAATGCGTAAAGCAATACGGATAACGCACCGAATCCTGCAGTCATCGGATTTACTAAATAGAGCGCAGCCAATCCTAAAACAAGCCAAGTTGTTGCTATCAAAAAACCCTGCTTTACAGAAAGAGTCCCTGAAGGCAAGGGTCGATTCTTGGTGCGATCCATCAATGCATCAAGATCCTTTTCATAGATCTGGTTGTATGCATTAGACGCTGCCACGACAGTGATTCCTCCAAAGATGAGCAATAAAAATTGACTCCAACTAAACGTTTCATAACCTAGTAGATACCCTACCGCTGAGGAGAATACAACAGAAGTACTCAATCGAAGCTTTCCTAGACGAAGTGCTTCTTTTGTAAATGTAGGTGCTACCGTGCTTGACACTAGGATCGATTTTAGGCTGCAAAGATAGGGATGAAATCCTTCCCCCTAAATACGTTTAAAGCACAATAAAATGAGGGTTGAGTAAATCTTCTTTATTGTATGTAAGAGGCGTTCTGTTTACTTTTTCAACCATCGAAAATCCCGCTGACTCCACTACGGCTTGTCCTGCAGCTGTATCCCATTCCATGGTAGGCGCAAATCTCGGATACACATCTGCTAAGCCTTCAGCGACCATACACATCTTTAACGAAGAGCCTTTAGAAAGAATATCCACCTTACCGTGCACCTCGGTGTATTGTTCTAGGAAAGCTGTTGTTTCTTCGTTCATGTGAGAGCGTGAACCTACTGCTGTAAAAGGTCGACTCACTTGTATCGGAAGATTTTGTCCTTTAGCAATATCATCAACAGTAATCGTTTGACCCGCCTCAATATCAATTTTTAGAGCTCCGTATTGTTTTACCCCCATGTAGAGTTCTCCAGTAACAGGTACATACACTATTCCCAAAATAGGCGCACCATTCTCGACCAATGCGATGTTTACTGTGAATTCACCATTTCGCTTTATGAATTCTTTTGTGCCATCTAATGGATCCACAATCCATAACGTATTCCAAGCTTTACGCTCTTCATAAGGCAAGTGTTTTCCTTCCTCACTTAATACTGGAATCCCAGTAGTTTCGAGCAACTCCATAATTGCGAGATGCCCTTTTGTATCGGCCTGGGTAAGAGGACTCTCATCGCCCTTATACTCTACCTGTGTTTCTTCATTGTGATACACCTCAAGAATAGCCTTACCAGCATTAAGGGTTGCTTGTGCGGCCAAAAGACTCAACTGGTCTAGATTGTGATTGCTCATTGAAATTGGTTTTGGTTTAGTTGGGTGATAAATAAAAAGCCCGAACACAGGGTCCGGGCTCTCTTATGCTCTAATGCGATCTAAAGACTATTGAAGTCTCGCGTTGATCGGTACTGTATACTGCATACGTACGGGCTTACCGCGCTGCTTGGCGGGGATAAACTTAGGCAACAATTTAATCACACGAATAGCCTCATCATCGATTAATTTATCGACGCCACGTGCGATCGTCACATTACTCACTTTACCGTTTTTCTCGATAACGAAATTGACATATACTTTACCCTGGATACCCATTTGACGTGCCAATTCTGGGAAGTCAAAGTTTTTACCAATGTGCTTCATGATGTTCTGGTTAAAACACATGAACTTGTCATTTTCAGTAGCTTGTGACTCACAACCTGGGAATACAGGCTTGTTTTCTACAACCGCAAAGTTGAAAATTTCATCCTCTTCTTCCTCAACTTCCTCAACGATTTCAATCTCTTCGCTTTCGTCAGTTTCTGTAGATTCGAATTCAACTTCTTCGATCTCCAAGTCATCCTCTACAATCTGAATAACCTCTGGCGGTGCAGGAGGTGGTGGAGGTGGTGGAGGTGGCTGAACACGGTTGGTGATGATGGCGATTTCATCGTCTTCTTGGAAATCCATTTTTCCGAGGTCACCAGGACCGCTTTCATAGGACTTGAGCTCCAAGAAGAAAAGTGTCGCAGCCAATGAAAGTGTCAGACCGATCAACAAGAAGAGGCTCTTCTTATTCTCAGCGTCTGCTTTTATTGTTTTTCTTTTCTTCATGAGGTTGAACTATTGTGATGCTAAAATAACTAAATCTATCGTTAGCACAAGTTGGTTTATAAATCGATTTATCTCTTAAAGGATACTGGTAAAACATATGAGACTTTCACCGGCTTATCTCCTTGATAAGCAGGCGATTTCGGCAAATCAATTGCTTTAAGTGTTCGTTTCACTTCTTCACTAGCAAGAGGACTATAGCTCCTTTTAATCGTTACTCGTTCTAATTGTGCCGTCTCGTTGTAGACCACTTCAGCAAAAACTTTTCCTTCGGTCTCAAGCCCGTCAGGCCAGACCAACTCTTGCATAACAGCGGTAAGCAAGTGTCGGAAAAAGCAATTTTCACAATCTGCATATACTTCCATTTGCTCACAGCCCTCTAAAACAGGCGGAAAAACTTTGGCCACTTCTTGTGCGTTAACATTCATAAAGAAGCTGAGCGCTACTGCGGATAATAGTGTCTTCATTGTTATTTTGTTTCTACGTTGATGGGTAAAATATAGGACATTCTCACGGGCTTTCCACTAATCGTGCCCGGTTGGAAACGAGGTAGCGATTTAACTACACGAAGGGCCTCCTGTTTTAAATCGGCATCCTCTCCCCTCAGCACTTTGGCTTGCTGAACATCGCCATTTTTCTCGATAACAAATTCAACATATAGCTTTTCTGAAACACCGAATTCTTTGGCTGATCTAGGCATCTCAAACTCTTTACCTATAAACTGTAACAAAGAGGAGCCGAAGCACTTGAAGCGCTCTTCATCCGTAAGGAGGTCTTCACACCCTGGAAATACAGGTCTTCTTTCCACGTTTGTAAAAGTGTATACTTCATTACCTAAGTCCTCACCAGGGTCCCAGATTGGTTCAGGGGCGGTATCTATCTCCGTTATTAAACTACTAAAAGAGAGATCTGGCAATCCAACATTATTTGCAACGATGGCAAATGAGGAGGGATCGGGTAATGTAGTTTTCGCAAACTGTTTTGGAGGAGTTGGATGTTCCAGCTTAGTTAACGTGATAGGAACTACTGATAGATCGACTTCTTCCACGGGATAATGCACTGCAAAGTCCGGTTGTTCATGCTCAAACTTTAACTCGAATGCCATGAATACCGCTGCAAGGGCTAATGAAAGTCCAACTAAAAGAAAAAGAGGCCTACATCCCTCGAGATTCGAGGACAAAGATTGACGCGAATATTTCTTACTCATCACCTTGATTTTTAGGGGTTCAGAGTAAAACTTCCAAAAACTATTCCAAAATTCTATGGAGGATTCTTGAGAAGATGACACCCACTATGGCGCCGGCTGAATTGGCTATGGCATCATAAAGATCTGCTGAACGGCCCAAACCCATCCAACCTTGGAGGTATTCTATTGTTACACCGATCGTTACAGCAGCACTCCAGTATACCCCAATTTTCTGACGAGACAACTTTCTCCCATATCCTCTGGAACTCCCGAAATACAAGAGTACGACCCAAGAAAAATAGAGTACAAAATGAACGAGTTTATCAGAAATCTCTATGTTCCATCCCGGATCTAGATTATCTGCAGGCGCAAGACAAGCATAAAGAATGAAAAAGCCCCAACCAATGGCAGGGGCTCTATATATCCAAGGAGAATAACGCATCGTTTCGGGTTAACCTAACAACGCCTTGTATGCAGTAGCATCCATTAACTCTTCGAGCTCTGCGCTATCTGTTATTTTAATTTTCACCATCCAACCTTCGCCGTAAGGATCTTCATTAACTGCCTCTGGAGCATCTTCTAAAGCCTCATTTACTTCGAGGATTTCGCCAGCTACTGGCAGGTACAAATCTGATACAGTTTTTACGGCTTCTACACTACCAAAAACTTCGTCTTTAGCCAGCTCTTCGCCCTCTGTATCTACGTCAACGAATACGATATCGCCTAGCTCGCCTTGTGCGAAAGCTGTAATTCCGATGAACGCGTGGTCACCTTCAACACGGATCCATTCGTGATCCTTAGAGTACTTTAAATTTTCTGGAAACTGCATATAGGTAATTTTTTGCCAAATGTAAGTTCAAAATCGTTTTGTTCCACGCCTTACTGCGCTAGATTGAATCTAAATGCAATTCCAGCATTGGTGTTCAAGGTTGGGAAGGCATTCGAAGTTTTAAATGTACTTACGGTTTGATCGTAATACAAACTCGCGGTCAACTTAGACGAGAGCATATAGTTTGCTGATGCTTTGACCTTCCATATACGTTGACCTGCAGTTACTTGATCCACATTCTCTTGAATTCGGCGAATCACTGTTTGGTTGTCTCGAAGACTAAAATCTAACTTTAAATCAAGGTTTGAAGTAATCTTTTGGCGACGTCCATCGCTGATAACATTGAAGCTTACATCTTTAATAATATATCCTGTACCTATCACCACCTCTAAACCGCGGGTATCGGTCATCTGATTGTTGACTAAGGACAAGTTCATCTGACGATTCTTTTTCAAGTCGAAACGTAAACTCGCTTGATTTTTCAAACGCACATTCAATCCCACGAATGGACCGAAATTTTCTGAGATACTCACTTGCGAAATTTGGTAGGCCGGCAGGAAGTCTCCATTCGTATTACGAATATTGTTTGCTGGTTCCCCGTTTTGAATACGTTGCTGTAGGAGCATGTTCGTCTGGAAGGAACTCATCGTGTACATGCTTTTATAGGTATGCGTGAGTGTGAAACTTTGGAAATTTTTCTTGAACCAAGGAATTCTCATCAACCCATTGAAATTTAGATTCCAATTCGGCATCGGTAATCCCGGTCGTCCATTCAACTCCACCTCATTCGGATCTTTCCCACTATAAGCCGCTAAGAAAGCTGGGACTAGAACATCGGCACTATTGTAGCTAAAACCATCATATCCGGCTCGTGTACCGGTGGTATCGGCAACTCCATTAATCAGTGTAGGAATATAAGTTGGATCGAGATTTGCACGCTGTAACGCCAATCGCTCTGACACAGGAACACGCTGATTCAAGAAAGTCTCGTACACCGGAGAATACGTACTGTCCACTTTCTCGAAAGCACTATTTATAGCCAAGAAGGAGATCGAATAATTCCCCATTTCCATCGGATTAAAATGGTAATAGCCTAATGGCAGTCCGAGTGTTGAATCCTGAATTGGATCGTGATAACGGAATATGCTAGAACTGTTCAAACCGCTCACCTTGGTTGCCGTAATTTGAAGACGAATATCTTGCCATGGCTCAACCACCGCTCTGAAATTTAAGTTCTCCGTAAAGGTGTTCTGATACTGATTTGGCTGTCGGGTATTCTGGGTCAACCAACCGTTTTGTGCGGCTTGGTCCGCAACATCAGACTGTGCACCAAAAACGAAATCTAATCCAGGAGCCATAAGTGCAGAAGGATCTACACCGAAGTATACTGGATTTGTGATCACTCCAGGTAAAAGGGTACCATTGGTTTGACTAAAGGTCAAAGAGGCAGAGCGCAGCATCATTGCAACACGGGCTGCACTGAGTAGTATTTTCGGAGGGTCCTTATCCTTTTTATCATCTCCTTTTGCCCCTTCTTTCTGTGGAGCACCTCTTTTTTGGGGGGCACCTCCCCGTCTGCGGGCTACAGGTTGCGGACGACCGCCCTGGTTTGCTTTACGCAAGAATGGAACTTGGTTGTATAAGTTGACGAAATTTGCATTGCTATTCAACTGAATACTGTTCGAGTTCTGAGCAGTGTTACCAAAGTAGATTTCTGGCTTAGACTTGGGATTTAAAGCAGCCGTTGAATTGGAGGTCCAATCATAATTCGCAGCGTATCGGATACTTGCGCTGGTAAAGTCCATGAACGGCAACTTGTTGATCGGGGTCTGCCAGTTCACATTAAGGGTGTGATGGAACTGCGTTGGACGTCCTAAAGAAGCTAAGCCGGCGATGATAGTATCACGATTTGCTTGGTTCTTTGGATCACCAGGAAGCTCATCCACTCTTGACTGTGCTGTTGCGTTGTAATCTACCTTGAGGCCTTTAGAGAGATCGTAAGCCATGTCGTACATTCTTTTCGTCACGAGAGCCTTATTGAAAGTCACTGGTAGTTGAATATTCGGATCGAATGTATTTCGCATTTGCATGGTAGAGAGTTGACGACGAACCTCTGTTCTCATACTCACTTTCGACGGTAGGTAATAAAAGTTGAAATCGCGAATAAGAGCGAGTTGCTTGCTTTTCACCACACTTTTAAAGGGTGCAATGTTCTTTGGCCTGGTTTGATAGTTGTAGTTGAGCGCCGCAGTATGCATCACGCGATGATCTTGAACGATATTTATGTTTCTACGATCGCTCTCTGTAAAGGCGTAGGAAGTGTTAAAGTTTGATATTGCCACTGGAGAATTGGCCCAATTAATTCCTGCGCCCTTCCCTCCTTTTGTCGTCTCTTTGGCTGCCTTGGGACCGCCGCCGCCGCGTGGAGTTCCGGATCGTGGGAGTTGATTTCCACCCCCTGATTTTTCTTTACGAACGTTGGTGAAATTCAAACTCTTACGCATTTGATACTCCTGACCTGCATAGCGCAAACTATCGCGCTGCTCAGGTGAACTCACACTAGCAAGGGCATCCTTAAATTCAATATCCGGATCCAAAGGATTAAACTGCGGTGTTTTAAAGCTTTCACTAAAACTAAAGAACATCGGGAATTTGATTCCACTTTCTTTCGGCAACACCTTGTCAAGATTGACGTTGGTTTGTATTCCGTAGTTTCTCTCCGCAAATTTATTTCGCTCATTGACCGTTTGATCGATAGAACCAAATCCTATCGCAGACATGGTACCTGTGAGATTCACATTGGCTACATCGGCAAGTTTTGCGCTTGCTGTAGCCGTAGCTGCCCATCCGCCACGATTATCAAAATCACTCAACCTCAGCTCATTTACCCAAATTTCAGCACACTTACTTTGGCCATCATCCCCATCAGAACCAGTACGCTTTTTAGGATTACGTATTCCAATCAGTAAAGTCCTTACGTTTCCTAAGTTTGGAGCACCTACTACGCTCATGCGATGCCCCGCGGGGGTGGTAACCGTAAACTTGTTGGTCAAACTAAGTGTCGGATCACTTTCCATCGCCGTATTTCGAGTGAGTTTAAGCGTCTTTAAATCTTCAAAAACAACGTCAATATTGTTATCCGCAGGCCATATATCATCAGGCAATAAGTCTCCCCAAGGGGTAACTTTAAGAGGAACTTCATACTCGTAGTAATTGCCATTATAATCTGAACCAAGTCGAACGAAAATACTCAGATCGTCGTCGTTCAATGCCTCAAACTCGTCACCAGCCTCTGCGTGCACGAACATGCGCAAGCGCTTATACATTCGCATGTCAAAGTTGAAATTTCGGAAAACGGCACGTGCATCGCCGTCCTCTAAATCACATACCTCAAGCGACATACTCTGTTCATTCTGCTGAATGATTTGAGTACCACCATATACTTGCTGGCGCTCAATATCAGGGGGCAAGACGTAAGGTATTGGATCTCTTCCACCATTTTCTTCTAAGTTAACCGCGTTGACATTAAATGAGGTTTCACTGCTTTCGTCAATCGGCACATTCTCTCGAATATCATCCAAAGAAAATGGGAATCGACGCCACTCTCCTCGAACGAGATCCAAACGAGCGAAGCGAAGAACGATCGGATCCGCAAACTCGGTCATGAACATACGCAAGAAGCGAATAGAACGGAAATCCGAAATGCCACCAACCTTCTTCTCAGGTTCGAAAATTGGAATTTTGAATTGAATCCAACGCGTAGGACGTGAAACTCCATTTGGGAGATCATGACTTTGCGTTTCGTAGATATCAGCGATGTAATTCTGACCGACAACAAGATCTTGCGGACGCATCGATACACGGTACTGGAAATAACTCTCTGTCTTGCTTAGTGTTTGATCACGATTCGCATCTTCTTTATCCGGAACGTTCGTCGCAGAGGCAGGAACTCCATTCAACGTCGTGGTTGAGCTATTGCCCTCTGAACCGTTGAAGTTCTTATACCGCTGAAGAATATCTGCCGATTCATTATCTAAGCTATCGCCTCTGTAGAATACAAAATTATCGCCATTTGGATCTCCGTAGACCTTGTTGTAAGCAGCCGAATTGGATCCAAAAGTGGAATTTATTCGATCGAGGTAAGCAGTAGACCCTTGAGGATTCCAAACACGTTCCTCGGCATCCGTTAGTGCATCGAAACCGACATCTTGTGACTCGCGAGCTCCAGCGGCATTATCGAAAAATTCGGTGATTGGCTGGATTTGACTCAAATAGCCCCATTGGGTGCTGTCCATACTCGACTTATCGCCACTGGCTGGGATTCCGTTTTCAAAACTTTGACGTCCATCTTTGAGTACGTCCTCACTAACGCTACCCAGGTTGAAATATAGATCACCACCGTCCGGTGCGTCAGGGTTATCATAGAACGGGTCCATCACCCAGAATTGGATGAATTCTATATTCTGTTCCTCAAAGTTGTTAATCTGCAAGGGACGCATGATTCCGGCCCATCGTGATTCAGGGTCGAGAAGCTGGCCATCTGGCCCCATACCTTGGCTAACGCCGGGAGATCCTTCAACGTCGAAGTTGTAAGGTCCTCGTTCGCTCGGGTAATAGGCTAAATCAAACATCGCAATGTTTCTCGCCTGGTTTTGCTGTAAGCTGAAATTTGGGAATACCTCACGAATCAATACTTCACGCATACGCTGATCAGAAGTAATTTCGGGATCGTTTCGAATATTATCAGGAACATTCTGTCCGCCGGTATAGAACGTTGGATCTACGATATACCAGGCCAATTTTGCCCGATTATACCCATAGGCCAAATCATTATTCAATGCACTCTCTGGAAAAAGACTGGACTGATTTCCTGGCGTCGACGCTAAATTCCACGAGTTCAAGCTTCGTAAATCTATGGTCGTTTGAGAACTTTCGAAATCATCCAAATACGTAGTTTCAGCCCCTGTAATGCGAATACCTCTTGGAGATCCGGGGATCAAATGAGCAAATTCACCCTTGAATTGAAGCGTCGACTTTTCTTTAGTCTCAATCAGTGGCAATGCATCCATGAACCTCGTTAGATAAGGTGCATCTGCATTGTAATTTGTGTTCATGCCCCATATTGTATTCGCAATAGGTTCATCGCCGATATTCACCTTTTGGGTCAACGGTCGTTCTGAAAGACGAAGCCAAGTACCTCCTACATTCAGGTTGTCATTAACCTTGTGATCTACCATACCTCCGTAGAAGGTTTTCGCTTGAACATTGAAAAGGGTATTGTTCTCAAAATTCACTTTGATTGGCGCTCCAGAGTTCATCACTCCTTCGTTGATAATGCGGACTCTTCCCAACGAGTAATCCACAGTATAATCCTGGTTTTCCACCAGAGTACGCCCACCTGCAGTCACACTTACAGATCCCTGCGGAATATTAAATGCACCAAGCTGAATCTCTGATCCAGAAGCGCTTTTATATTGCCCTCTTAAAATGAATTTATTGAGCTGCGTTTGCTCTTGAGCTCGGAATCGAGTACTGTCGTACAACGACTGGTACACATACTTTTCACGCGCTTTCTCGGTGTCCAATTTATCATACAGATTCGACCCAAAAGGTTCTACTACTGGAAAAATGATTCTACCACGCTGCTGATCAATCGTAACTCCAGGCACGAAATCGAAAATACCATCAGGAAACGGATCATTGTTGTTGTTCAATCGATCCAATTCCATCACACCCACAAGTAATGTATCACTAAGATTTCCGTCAGGTAAGAACGGAATAGGAACCCCAGTTTCGTCGTTCATGTACAGAACGTCCATGTAGAAATCTTCTCGATCTAACTGGAAAGCGTTTAATGCATAGATGTTTTTCATCATCAAATCCCAAGTCGGCAACTTTACGTCTAGGACCGTAGATTTTAACATCTTTAGAATTAGTGTCTTGGGGGGCGTTACCCCGTCATTAGAGAATTCACCTACTTGATAGGTACGGCCTCCAGCGGTATATTGAAAAGCAACCGCAAGAACTTCGTCTTGATTCAACGCTTGGTTCAAGGTCACATACCCCAACTGTGCATTGATTCGGTACTGGTTCGGCTCTAACTTTCGTGCATTCGCAAGCTCGATATACTCTCTAGCCTCACTAAATCCATTCGCACTCAGATCCTGGTTTGCCGTTGCAATGTCACGAACCCCAGGAATATCACTCTGCAGCGTGAGCGGGTCAAGTTTATTGTTCGCATTGTTCGGGTAGCCTTCTATATTGACATTTTGCCCCGGAAATATTGTTGCACCTGGTAGGTTTGAAGTAGTCGTACGGTAAGCATAATCTTCGTCTTCCCCTAAATCCATGAAGGCGACGATGTTTCTCAAGTTTTGCGTGGCACTGCGCTCATTTGTTACCCACACTTCCACCTTCGTGATTTGAACCGGAGAAGTAATCAAAGGCAAGTTTTCGAGGTATTCTTCGTAATGATCTCGGAAAAATGTACTCAAGAAAAAGTGTCTATTCGCCTCATATTGATCGCCTTGGATCCTGAACTCGGTAGTGGTCCCTCCTCCCTGAACATTAATGCTTTGGGTTTGGGACATTTGCTCTGAGAAGACCGTAGTTACGCTTGTATTTCCGAACTGGAATTGGCCTTTTAGACCGCGTAAACTTTGTGCACCGGTAATTAGCGATGAATTTACAGGCATGTTGATGTTCCCCATCTCCAAGCGCTTGACGATATCATCTTCTTCGCCTTCGAAGTCGAGCTTCATCTTGTTGTCAAAAGCGAACGTTGCCTCAGTGTCATAATTAACACCTAGTTCTAATCGGTCACCAATTTTACCTTTCACATTCATTTGAATGCGCTGACCAAAGTCAAAAGCAAACGTTTTTTGATTGCGAACCGGGATTCCTGGGTTTTCGATATACTGATACCTTCCTCCGAAGCGAATCTCCGCCATCCCTTGGGGACGAATCTCTACGATATCACTCCCAAATACCTTTCCTAAGGCCTCGTTACCCGTCTGAATCTGAGGAACTAGCCCGGCGTCATCTCTAGGACTATCGCCACTTTGATTGAAAATTGAGCTCTTTGAAGAAAAGTAATCAGACTCCGCATTGTCGTACATGAATTGTCTGTACTGATCGGTAGTCCATACCTGTGGTATCGGAAGACGAACATCTCCTATCTTCTTATATACCAAATAGTTTCCTGTGATTGGGTCGAATATGATCTCCCTAGTGTAATTCGCAGGGTCTTCCAAATCCACCCCAGCTGTTCCTGTCGAATCACTTTGTGCTAGAAGCAGCGAAGGCGCCATAAAAAGCGCCAACCAAAAGGTTAAAAGATATGTCCGAAAAGTACTTTTCATTTACAGCAGCTGCAACGCTTTTCTGACCAACTCTTCTGTTGGTGCGTTTGGATCTTGCTTGAGTAATTTGTTGAGTGCTGCCTCAGACTGCTTTGCTGTTATTCCTAAGGTCGTGAGTGCTGCATGGGCTTCGGCGCGAGCTGAACCAGAGGATGAAATCTGAGTCGCCCCTTCAATCTGCGTTTTAGCCACTTTGTCTTTGAGGTCGATGACGATACGCTGCGCTGTTTTAGCACCTATACCCTTGACCCCTTGAAGTGTCACAGCATCTTCACTCATTATTGCACTTTCCACTTCATTTGGTGCCAAAGAGCTTAAAATAACACGGGCAGTATTCGCACCTACACCACTGACACTAATCAGCAATTCAAACAAAGCCTTCTCACGTTGAGTAGAGAACCCAAATAACATTTGTGCATCCTCTCGTACTAAGTGATAAGTATAGAGCAGCCCTGAGGTTTTAGGTTCGATATCTGCGTAGGTATTCAAAGAGATCTGTACATCGTAACCAACTCCACCACAGTCTACAACAACTTGTGTGGCCGATTTCATGGCGAATTCTCCTTTTACGTAATAAATCATGTTTGTTGGTTTCAATCTCCTTTAAACGTCCTACCAAATGGTTTAGTACGTCCCTAACGCAAAAAACCGCGCTCTTGTGGGCACGGTCTTTTGAAAACTAAAAGTTTTTAGTGTCGAACAATAAGCCTTTTAAAAGATGTTCCGTCTACACTGTAAAGGTATACTCCATTTGAAAGATCATCCACATAAATGCTGGTTTTACCTGAATTCAGGTTTTCTGATCGTACCAAAGATCCTAGTGCATTGTAGAGCTGGAACGTACCACCTCTCGGGGCATCCACTGTTATTTGATTTTTAGCCGGATTAGGATAAACCGCATCTTCACGAACATTTACTTCTATCGTACCAACAGTAGGACCGGCAGAAATAATCACCCACACACTCAAAGAGTCACTCGGGTTCTTTCCTTCATAAAAAACATAACGTGTGCTGTCCGTGCATACGACACCTGTATTTGGGCTGTATACGTGTCCTGAGAAATCAGTTTTAATAGCTCCAGCTAAAATTTGAACTGAACCGATAGAACTATCTACGTCAGCGGAATAACAATAATCCCAACAGTAATAGGCACTGTCAAAAGCACAATCCGCCGCGTTATAAGCACGCTTAACAAAAACATCCAAATCTTGAGAAGACACGTTCTCCACATCTATACTAAAGCCGTAATCAGCAACTGAGGTTGAATTCACCTCTAGGATAGAATCCATTTCTGCAACTACCAATGATTGGGCTTTGATTGACATGGTTGATAACATGGTCAATGCCAAGAATAATAGGGTATATACTTTTTTCATGATGTGTCAATTTTCTGAACCCAAAGATAATCAATGTTTTTCATTCCGAGTTACGCCGTTGATACAAGGTTTTTTAGTAATTTCCGGTCTCTAAAAACACAATTGCATGAAAAAACTTCTACTATCTTTTGCAGCAGCAGCACTTTCAACAGGCGCTATGGCACAAGGACAGGGTTCCGTTTTCTCTGAGGATTTCAATTCTGGAATCCCGACAGGATGGACTCAACAAAACGCAGGATCCGATGGTGGATTCTTAGCTGGAAATGCGACTACGCTAAGCTCGCAGTATTTCACAATCTCAGATCCAGGGTCAAACTTCGTTGCAACTAATGACGATGCTTGTAACTGTACTAAAAGCGATGAGTACCTTGTATCTAGCGCTTATGATTTGAGCACGTACTCTCAGCTTCACGCAACATTCAAATCATTCTTTTACCAAGCAACTTATAATGGTGCTGTAGAAGCCGGACAATTTAAGTACTCTACCGATGGTGGTACGACTTGGACGAAACTCGCTGACATCACTCCGGGTGCTGACTGGACTGATCAATACGTAGACATTTCAGCGGCTTGTGGTAACGCAAGTGTTCAGTTTGCATTTAACTACCAAGATGGTGGTGGTTGGTTGTACGGTTTAGGTATCGATGATTTCGTTATTTTCCAACCTTACAACTTCGACCTTGCTGTTGAAACGTTAGACATGTTCTCTACAGTAGGCTTGAACAATGCTCCTTTTACTATTGAAGGTTCATTAACCAACTATGGTGGTGCTACTATCACTAGCCTTGATATCAACTACACCATCAACGGTGGTACTGCTACTTCTGCTAGTTTAACTGGTTTGAGCATCGCTCCTTACCAAACATACAACTACACGCACACTACCAACTGGACTCCATCGGCAACAGGTGTTTACGATGTAGCTGTTTATGCTTCTGCACTAAACGGTGGTTTCGATTCTAATACAGGTAACGATACCCTTTCTGCTGAAATCACAGTTGTTCCTGCAACAACTGATCGTGTTGTACTTGCTGAGGAATTCACATCTTCAACATGTCCTCCATGTGCCAGCTTCAACCCTGGCTACAAGCAACTGTTAGACGATAACAACGCAAACACAGCAGCTGGTCGAGTTACCTCGATCAAATACCAAATGAACTGGCCATCTCCAGGTACTGACCCTGCTTACAACTCTGAAGCTGCAGCTCGTCGTACTTTCTGGGGCATTACTGGTGTGCCAGATGTAGTTTATTCTGGTTATAATGTTGCAACCTCTCAAGCTAACATTGATCTAGTTAAAGACATTCCAGCACTTGCTACTTTGAGCGCAGAATGGAGTGCTACTGGTGGGTATATCCAATGTGATGTAACTGCTGAGGCTTTGGGAGACTTAGGTTCTAACGTGAAGCTGCACATGGCAATGATTGAAAAAGAAATTTCACACAACGTTCAAACAAACGGTGAAACTACTTTCTATCACGTATTCCGTAAGTACATGGACGGCGCAAGCGGTCACTCTATGGGTAACATGACTGCAGGTAACTACTCGCACTACGCAAACTCTACGATTACAGTTAGTGCTGCTCCAGCGCAGAATTCTTTCGACTTCTGGGTAGGTACTTCTAACATGGATATCGTTGTATTCTTACAAGACGAAATTTCAGGTGAAGTTCTTCAAAGTGCTCTTGCGACTTTCACTACATCAAACGTAGACGAAATGGACAACCTAGCTCGCTTTATAGCAGTTTACCCGAACCCAGCAAATGACTTCGCTGGTGTTGAACTAGATCTTATCGATCGTTCTGAGGTTGCTATCAACGTAGTTAACACTATGGGACAAACGGTATTCACTTCAGCTCAAACACTTGATGCTGGTACTCAAAAAATCAACTTAGAAACTGCTCAGCTAAGCGCTGGTATGTACTTCGTTAATGTAAACGTGAATGGTGTAAGCAAGAGCTTGCGCTTGAACGTTGCTCACTAAGCATAATAATTGCTATTTTTACGGGGGACTTCGGTCCCCCGTTTTTTTTGCAACATATTTCAGAACATGAAGAATCTTCTTACCGCCTTTGCCCTGCTTTTCGCAGGCCTATCTATTCAAGCTCAAGTTCTACCGAGCACTACCTTGAAAACACTCGAGGGTAAACAAATTGATATCAAAGATGCTATCAGCACAGAAGGGCCAACCGTAATCAGCTTTTGGGCTACGTGGTGCAAACCATGTATTAAAGAATTGACTGCTTTCACGGACTATGCTATGGATCTCGAGGACGAGTTTGGAGCCAAGGTACTCGCGGTGAGTATTGATGATACTCGTAATTCTGCTCGAGTAGCTCCACTGGTTCAAGGTCAAGGGTGGGATTATACCGTATTGCTCGATGAGAACCAAGACCTCAAACGCAATCTCGGTATTGTAAACGTTCCTTTTACCCTCGTATTGAACAGCGCAGGTGAGATCGTATGGAAGCACAGTGGATATTCTCCAGGCGATGAAGAAACACTTGCTGAAGTCGTTGAAGAAGTCGCCGCAGGTAAGACACCATCACACTAATCAAAACACAGATGAACAAGTTCTCCTTATCTCTATTAGCACTGCTAGTAGGAGGCTCTGTTATGGGGCAAAGTCAAGAAACTTTTGGCGGTCAGCTGCACGGGAATTTCCAATTGGACGGTCAGATCTACCTACGTGACGAGGGCATTGATCCTACTGGGGAGTTTTTTCCAGATGAGCGATTCTTGGGACAAGGCTATGCCAATTTTGTCTATACCCAAGGGAATTTCTCCGGCGGACTTAGATATGAGAACTATCAAAACGTAATGCTTGGTTTTCCTGAGGGCTATCGAGGTGAAGGCATCACCTACCGCTACCTTCAGTTTAAACAGGATAATCTCGATGTTACTGTCGGCTCTTTCTATGAGCAGTTTGGATCAGGAATGGTGTTCCGGTCTTATGAAGAACGTGGGTTAGGTTATGATAATGCCATGGACGGTGTTCGCGTTAAGGCTAACCCCGCCAAGGGTCTATACTTAAAAGGTGTCTTGGGACGTCAGCGTTTTTATTTTGAAAAAAGCCCAGGTATTGTACGAGGTGTCGATGCAGAATACAATCTGACGGAATTTATGCCAAAGCTAGACTCCTTAGGCTACCGCTGGAGTATCGGCGCAAGCTTCTTAAGCAAGTATCAACGCGGCAATGATCCTTTTTTAGTACTGCCCGAGAACGTAGCGACGGCAGGATTTAGAACTCAGTTTACCAAAGGTCCTTGGGCGTTGCAAGCCGAATATGCGTATAAAGCGAATGACCCAAGTGCCGACAACGGGTACATCTACAAGGATGGTAATGGTATCATAGTCAACCTAACGTATAGTAAAAATGGGCTTGGTCTTATTGCTGGGGCAAAGCGTATTGACAATATGAGTTTCAGAAGTGATCGCAACGGTTCAACTATTGACATGTTGATTAACTATTTAAGCCCGACCACTCAAGTTCACACGTATGCACTTCCTGCCTTATACCAATACGCCACACAGATTAATGGTGAGGAGGGCATTCAGTTAGAGGCCAATTATAAAATCAAGCGCAAGACAAAATTGGGCGGTAAATATGGAACGCTGATCAGTGCGAACTATAGTGTTGTTCAAAGCATCGATAAACAGTTTATAAACCCTAGCAATGACACACTTAGAGTGCTTCAAGGATACACCAGTGATCCAATGACTCGAGGAGACATTCCGTATTTCCACGACTTCAACTTTAAGGTATCTCGCAAAGTAAACAAGCGATTTAAATATACTGCGACCTACCTGAATCTGTTCTATAACCGCAGTGTTCTCGAGGATGGACTCGGCGATGAATCCATCATAAACAACCCTTCAAACCAGAAACTGCTCAACGCTAATATCTTGGTATTCGAAGGACTCTATAAGATTAAAAGCAAACACTACTTGCGTGGTGAAGCGCAATCTCTGCGTACGCAAGATGATCGTGGTTCGATGGCCATGATGCTCCTGGAATACTCTGTAGCCCCGCACTGGTTCTTCTCAGTACAAGACATCTATAATTATGGCAACCCGGAGGTTGATCAACGACTACATTACCCGCTCGCTTCGGTGATCTATACTGCGGGTACCTCGAGGTTCCAGATGAGTTACGGACGCCAGCAGCGCGGTATTTTCTGCGTGGGCGGTGTATGTCGCGTAGTTCCTCCGTCAAACGGG
>Ga0209137_1000170_pt1 | contig 73284 bp, 48 predicted proteins | sample SaaInl5LU_22_DNA_FD_184642 | JGI IMG/M metagenome (GOLD analysis project Ga0209137, IMG submission 184642) | Marine microbial communities from expanding oxygen minimum zones in the Saanich Inlet - ESP_105LU_22_DNA (SPAdes) (version 2) | ecosystem: Environmental > Aquatic > Marine > Intertidal... | reverse complement strand
CTGCAACTGTTAGTCTATTAATTTTGTCTACACTGGGTAAAATAATGTCATAGTCGCCAAACTCTGGTTCTATATAACTATTAAACTTATTTTTTGATTTGTGTATTTCTTTAAGTATGTCTTTATTATTTAGATAATTCTTAGGTCTCATGTACATCTCCGGTTATGTTATATATATTATAAACTATTATTGTACAAATGTCAACCAAAGAATAATTATAATATACATACATAATTTTGTCAACTAAATACTAGTAGGAGATTATAACAAAATGAGTATTTTTAGTGCCTTTAATCAGCTATCGAGTAAAATTAATAATGCCTTTAGTAATGTGTCAACAGTTTCTAGCACAATTAATAATTTTACATCAGGCTTAAACAGAACATCTAGTTTAGTAAAAAACTTTGATTCGTCGGGTGGATTTTCAAATACATTTGGACAAATTTCTAATATTGCAGGCTCAATGAAAAATAATATAGGTCAAGTTGATAGCATTATCAGTAGAGGCGGTAACTTAGCACAAGCCGGAGCAGCACTTAGGATGATAGGAAATTCTGCACAGCAGGTAGGATACAATGCCGCCCCTCCAACTCGAGAGCTGTCAAAGGCAATAATTTCTAGTAATATAACTGCTGCAAATGATGCTGATTGGCGTGTCCGAATCTCAGTACCAACTATACTTTCGAAAGATAGTGTAGTTCTTGCTCCATTAGTAGGAACTAATAACTCAATGGTGTTTCCTTTTACACCGACTGTGTTAGTAAGTAACAGCGCAAATTATTCTCAAGTACAACCTGTACATACAAACTTTCCTTATAATTCTTATGAAAATAGTCAAGTAGATGCATTTACTATTACCGGTGAATTTGTTAATGAATCAACAGACGATGGACAATATTTTATAGCAGCATTACATTTCTTAAGGTCTGCAACTAAGATGTTTTACGGCGGCGACGATGCAACTACAGGATTACCTCCTGTAGTTTGTAGACTAAATGGATATGGTCAACATGTTTTAAATAATATTCCGATTGTAATAACTAACTTTACAATTGACTTACCTAATGACGTTGATTACATTAGATGTGTAGTAGATGGTAAAGAAAATTTTGTACCATCTATGGCAACAATAACAGTTACAGCTACTCCACAGTACGCACGTAGATCACAAGCTAGATTTAGTTTAACTGATTTTGCAAAAGGCGGATTTGTTGGCAAACCTGAAGGATTTGTATAATGTCTAGTAAAACTTACGGCCCTTACAGTAAAACACCTATTAATAATGCTGGATATTTAGATATCTTTGTTCCTAGACCAGTTCCAGTTTCAGGAAATGATATATTATATGAAATAATTACTGCATACACTTATAGACCTGACTTATTAGCAAATGATCTTTATGGTAAAAAAGAACTTTGGTGGATATTTGCTCAACGCAATCCTGATGTTCTTAAAGATCCAGTATTTGATTTTATTGCAGGAACTAAAATTTATCTACCACAAGGTTCTAATCTTCAATCAATGATGGGAATTTAACATATGGCATTTAGTTTCTCAAAAATAACAAGTAGTGTAGCTAAGGCAAATAGTGCAATAGCTTCTGTTAATTCCCTTACAAAATCAGCAAATTCTTCAGCAGCAAAGTTAAATAGAATTTCAACATCTGTAGGATCAGTAACTAATAGTATGAATAATATTAGAGGAGCATTAGGTAATGACTTAGCTTCATTTGGTGCCTCGGCTTCTGCTAAAGGATTTAGTTCTTTTTTAGATAAAGTACCGGGGCAAGCATTTGATCCTAGAAAACTTGATAGTTTAATATCTAACCCTTCTGATATTGGTAATGTTGCAGCAGCGGCAGGAGCAATATCACAACAGATACAAAGTATTTCTAATCTAGGAAACACCAATATAAATGATGCATTATCACAAGGTCTTCAATCTTCCATCGGAGGAAAATTTACAAGTGCTAATAATGCACTAGGATCAATTAGTAGCGTTGCAGGAACATTAAGCAAGGTATCTAGCCAGTTTGGTTCAAGTGTGTCTTCAATATCAGAAAAATCATCAATATTTAATGGATTTAATATTTCTGGTTTATCTTCAATAGTAAGTAGTTTTGCTGATTTTGGAAAATTAATAAATAATCCAATTTCGGTGATAGCTAAAGATATATCTCAATTAGTCGGAAGCACCGGCGGCCAATTTGATTTAATTCGACAACTTAGCGAATCTGCTAAAGATATTAATCCATTTGCAGATTACCTAGACTTAAATTTTAAAACTCCGTGGGACTCAACAAACATTTCAGGCGGAGCAAATGTAGTTGTTAATAATGGATCAGCAGCAAGTAAAGTGCCAAATCCTTTGAGAGAACACAACCATTATAATTATGTTATTACATTAGGAATTTTAGATAGTGACGAATTTAACTTTCCTAGTAAGTATAGATCAGGCGGTGACTTTGTACAAAAATATATTATTAAATCAGGTGGCGGAAATTTAGCTCAAAGATACACTACTTTTCAAGAAGAAGCAGGCGGAGAAGATGGTAAAACTAGTCATGCAGAATACTATCTTGATAATTTAAATCTTGATGCAGTTATTGCGCCCAATTCAAATACTGGAGTAGCATTAGGTACATCTATAACCTTTGATGTTGTTGAGCCATACAGTATGGGAAATTTTATCGAAGCTCTTATCGGGGCAGCTGCGTCTTTAGGTTACAATAATTATGTTAATGCTCCGTTTTGTTTAAAAATTGAATTTAAAGGCTATGACGAATACGGAAATTCTACGCTAACTAACACAACACCGGCATATGTTCCGATTATGATTACTAAAGTTGATTTTTCAGTACAAGCTAAAGGCAGTGAATATATGGTTAAAGCAGTTCCTTATAGTGAATCTGCTTTAGACGATAATGCACAAACATCAAAAGTACAAATTAATTCTGTTGGTTCAAAAGTACACGAAGTGTTAAGCGGCGACGAAAAAAGTGTTATGTCTGTATTTAATGAGCGTGTGCAAGAACTTGAAACTTCTGAAACAATTGTACAAGGTGATCGATACATTATTGCATTTCCAAAAACTCCTGATGCGTTGGTTGAATTAATTGGCCGCCTAAGAGACCAAGTTGCTACAGAACAATCTTCTTTAACTATTAATTCAGGTGAACAACAACGTCGAGAAAAAGGACTAGCAGAAAATAATGGAGATGAAAGTACTGTTAGAAAACAACAAGGTATTGATAATAATTCTGTAACTTCGCCTGATCGTTTATTTAATATACTGAAAACATATGCATTAGATATAAACAACATGAATGAAATTGGATTATCTGATTTAGTAACAAACACAGCAACAGCCGGACAACACGCTCAATCAGACCAAAGTGCTGCATATGACGAGTTTGGTGATGTTGTAGATGTTAGTAATGCCGAAACTGCTCCAGCAGAAAAGGCTAGAACTACACAGTTTCGCCAAGGTGAAACTATAACTAGTATGATTGAAAAAGTAATTAAAAAAAGTGACTGGGCAAAAGAACAAGCTACTACAGAATCAGAAAATGGTGTTAACACATGGTTTAAAATTGACACTCAAGTATTTTTAGATAAAAATTCAGCAGCTGAAAAACAAATTGGATCTTCACCCAAAATCTATGTATATAGTATAATTAAATATTATCCAGATGAAGCAAAACAAATTGGTACATCTCAGCGTCCAAAAAATACTCAACAATTAAAAGCAATAGCACCTAAAGAATACAATTATTTTTACACAGGAAAAAACGAAGATGTATTAAATTTTGATTTAACATTTAACAATCAATTCTTTATGACAGCTTTTGGTAACTTTGGACAAAACGGTGCTTCTACAAATCCTGGCACAAGTGCAACGTTCCAAAAAGGAGATGAACAAACCGGTTCTAAAGTTGCTGTTGAAGACAACGGCAGACAGAAAACCGAACCTGGCGCCCAAACAAAAGAAGCTAATAATCTACAAAACTCAACTGGTGATGAGTCTGGAGACATAAAGGTAAGAATTGCAGAACAATTTCATAATACATTAATAAATCAAACTGTTGACATGGTTACTGCTGAAATGGAAATTTGGGGAGATCCATTTTTCCTTCCTCAACAAACTGGAAATTATGTTGGTAAATCATCTGGAAATCCAAGCGTGTTAGATGACGGAACAATGAACTACTTACAAAGTGAAATCTTTTGTGTAGTTAATTTTAATTCACCTTTTGACTATCAAGTTAATGGAGCAACTATGGAAATGCCTCAAAGAGTACCTCAGTTCAGTGGATTGTTTAGTATTTGGGCAGTAACTAATAGTTTTAGCGGTGGAAAATTTACACAAACTCTTAAAATGATTAGGCGCAGAGGACAGGATGACGAAGCAACTGCAACTACAAAAAGTATTACAGCTACAGACAGCGGCATTGCATCAGGAAAAGATACTGCGCCAGGTTTACCTAACGCTGCAAATAATAGTGTAAATAGTACAGTAGCAGCAGCTGATCCTTGTAATTTATCAAGTGCTGTTGCAAATTTAACAGCAGTTGGAGAAGATTTAGCAATGTCTCAGAGTTTATTCCCGGCTAATTCAACAACGGGCGGCGACGACATAGCATTTGCAGCGCCTGTTATACAGATTGGAGATCTTGCATTTAGTCCTCAACAATCTATATTCCCATCTGCTCCTAGACGCGGTAGACAAATATAATGGCAGAAATAACTATTACAGACCAAGAAAGGTCATTATTAACTTTAATTGCAAAAGGCGAATCGTCTGCCGGAGTAGATCCGTATACAAGTTTGTGGCCTGGCACAAGTGAACCTAGTCTTGTACAAATGACGTGTGCAGAAGTTCAAAGATTTCAACAGCAGAGATTAGATCAAGGACATCGGTCAACTGCTTGCGGTCGATACCAGTTTATTAAAAAAACTTTAACAGAAGCAATTAGAGTTTCTGGCATCGATCCTCTTACTACAAGATATACTCCTGATATACAAGATTATTTAATATTATCTATTTTAAAAACATATAGAAAACTAGACGAGTGGATTGCTGGCACATATACAACGCCTAGATTTATGATTAAATTATCACAAGAATTTGCTAGTATTCCTGTTCCTTATCAAATGCAAGGCCAGTCTCGCATAGTTAATAAAGGACAAAGTTATTATGCAGGCGATGGTTTAAATAAAGCTCATCATGATCCTGATAGTTTATTCACTCAATTAAATGATATTTTAAACGGCGGCACTGGAGAGGTATCTACAATTAATGTATTGCCATCAGGACCAAGTGGAGCTTCGCCAGAATTAGGCACTTTGCCTAGAACACAAGTTGCTAGATCAACAGCAGGCGCTGGATTAGGTGCAGTTTCAGGTCAAGGACGACCTGGCTCTCAACCAATTGGGTCGTCAACTTTACCAGATGCTTCTGCTGTTTATACATATGAAGTAATTGACCCGTTAGATGACCGTTATGATTTTAGAACTGGTAAAAAAGTTAAAGATATATTGGTTCATGGAACTAGCGCAGCAGCAGCTACTCCGCATGTAGAGCAAAATATTGGCGCAGCAGGCGTAGCTGGAACAAATATAGGAGTAGCACCTCCAGGAGTAGCAATACCGCAACCTGATGAAAACGATCCTGATGCAGCCGATCCTAGAGGAAAAACTCAAATACCTTCTTTTGAACAAATAACTCAAGCATTAGAAGGAAATGCACCTACAGAGCCAGAAGCTGCACCTACAGAAGCACCGTGTCCTGCACCAGTATCAGCAAAAAATGCATCCGCTACAGCAGCTCAAGTAGCATCAATTGCAAGCACAGGCGCAGCAGCCGCAGCAAACGCAGCATCATCCGGCGCAGCAACTGCCTCAAAAGCTTGGTCGTCGCAAGGCAACGGCCCTTTTTAATAATATGGAAACAATAAATGTCACAAGGTAGTTATACAAGATCTTCAGCCAAAGTCACCGAAGTATATGATAGCGGCCCGTACGAAGCTATTATCGTTAACCATTTAGACACCAAATATATGGGTGGATTAGAAGTTGAAATAATCCGATATACCGGAGCAGGAGGCACACCAGAACGTAGCGGACAGTTAATGAATGTGCGTTATTTGTCACCATTTTACGGTGTAACACCAACTGCTGGACTTACAGCAAATGACGGATACGAGAATACACAAAAGAGTTACGGTATGTGGATGGTACCGCCTGATGTAGGATCTAGAGTTCTTGTAATATTTGCCGAAGGCAATGCAAACTTTGGTTACTGGATTGGATGTATACCAGATGACTATATGAACTTTATGGTCCCAGATGGCAGGGCAAGTACCCAGCGCACAACAGAAGTTACTCCTCAGAATTTAAAAGGAGCAAAACTACCAGTTGGTGAGTATAATAAAAAAATTGAAGACGGTACTCTGATTGATCCAACTCTTTTTAACAAACCATATAATAAAGATTTTACAAATATACTAGAAGTTCAAGGACTACTGTATGACGAAGTTAGGGGAACAACAACTACCAGTGCTCGACGTGAAATACCTAGTTCTACTTTTGGTATTAACACTCCTGGACCATTAGATAAGAGAGCAGGCGCTCCTAGAGTTGATATTGGTGCTGCCGGAAAAAAAGCAAATGTTCCGTATAACAGACTCGGCGGCAGCTCGGTCGTTATGGACGACGGTAATGATAAATTTATTAGAAAAACTCATGCAGAAGATGGTCCGCCGCTATATGTTAATAAGCTTAGTGGCGAAGAAGGCGGTGACGAAACTATTCCCCATAACGAGCTTATGCGATTTAGGACACGTACTGGGCATCAAATACTTTTACATAATAGTGAAGATTTAATTTATATTTCTAACTCTCGTGGCACAGCTTGGATAGAATTAACAAGTGACGGTAAAATTGATATACATGCACAAGATAGCATTAGTGTAATGACAGAAAACGATATTAATTTTACAGCTGAAAGAGACTTTAATATTGAAGCGGGTCGAAATATTAATATGAAAGCATCTGCACGTTGGAGTGATGGCCAAGCAGTATTTGACGATAAGCCAAGTGGCCGTGTGCATATCGAAAGTACATTTGATACAAGATTATATGCAGGAAAAGATTATAAATTAACAGTAAAGGGTACTTCAGATACGTCTATTACACAAGGTATGAAAACTACAGTCGGCGACGACTATAATCTACATGCTAAAAAAAGTTACTATATGAAAGCAGACAATTCAGTACATGAAAAAAGTGAACATTCGTGGTACCGAGAATCAGGAAGTGATATAAGTGATTTATCAGGTTCAACGAAAGTACTTGCTATAACAGATCCAGACATACGCAATGGAGTCAAGTATGTAATTGTTTCTGTGGGTACTACAGATTTTACAGCCTACGGTTCTCCAGATAACAAAATTGGCACATGTTTTATAATGGCAAATAAGCCAGGCACCGGTACCGGCACGGTACAATTAGTCGCAGGCACACATTATATAAAAGGATCAGGAATTAATATACATTCTTCGGGCTGTGGCGGCGACCTTAAAATTTTCGTTAAAGGAAATATGGAAACTGTAGTAGAAGGACACAGTCATGCAAGTGTAACTGGAGAAGTGCATCTAATATCTGATGCTAATATTCGACATCAGTCTGCAGATGATTATTCTGTTATATCCGCTGCAACAATTAATAATATAGCAGCCGCAAATATTAACACAAAGTCAGATGCGTCGATATTTGTAGACGCAGCATCAGAAATTAATAATTTGTCTGGAACAGCATTTAAAAATACCGCAGGCGGTGATTTCAGTATTGGTGCCACAAATACAATAATAAGCGGTGGCGATATTAACCTTAATGGACCTGCTGCACCAGCAGCATCTGCTGCATCTTCGAATATCGACGCAGCTAATATTCCAATTATTGCACTTACAGCAACATCGGCAACGAAGACAATTAATGCAACTGATGCAACACCTATAGAACCGTTACCTACTATTACATTACCTTATATGTTCCCTGGAGCATTGCAGCCTGTACCTTATGACAGTATATTAACTAGAGCACCTACGCACGAACCGTACATGCATCATGAAAATATGAATCCAGCGGCATTTAAGAAAGAACAAACTGATAGAGAAGTTCCTGGAACACTAACACCTTCGGATCGTATAGAAACTCCAGATATCTTTAATAAAAATAAAGCAGCTAGTACAAGTAGTAGAGTTATTGTTGGCAGCGGCGGCTCTAGTGATGATTTTGATGGTGGCACCGGCGACGGTCCTGTAAATAACGACTCTGGCAGTACTGGCCCAAATAACGCTGGACAAAGTGATGCAACTTTTGACTCATCTGGTCCTGAAGGAAAATTAGTTACAATTTATGCTAGAAAAGCAGGATTAAGTACTCAAGTTGCAGAAGTATTTGCTGCTAATTTCCAAGCCTTCTTAGATGAATTTGAACAAGTTTATGAAATTAAAGCACTTGGCGGATATGCCAAACGTCAGGCAGTAGGTAGCAGTAGTTGGAGTTGTCATGCTAGTGGTGCTGCTATTGACCTTAACTGGCCTAACCCTGTGTTTAATACTTTTCCTAATGGATTTTACAAACCTCGTCCAGCAAATGCTCCGATGACAGATATGCCATCAAATACTTTACAAATTGCAAACAAACACGGTCTTGGTTGGGGCGGAGCATGGCGATCACTTGATGATGCTATGCACTTCAGTGCTCATACTAGTGAAGGCGGTTCATTTAGATTTGACAGAAACGGAAAAATACCAAAAGGTCCTTCAAACTTTAATGAAACGGAAACTCCGATTGTTGATGAAGAATTAGGCAATGACTTAAATGATCCAGAAATTACAGACAACGAAGCGAATAACCCTGGACCACAAAATAGTGATGGCACAGACAACAACGTAGAATAGGGTAAATATAGTATGAGCGAATTAGAAAAAAATCTTTACAAACGTGTTACAATTCCGGCAATAGCTAGCACACCACCAGCAAGTCGAGCTTACAGAGGGTTTAGTACTAATACCTCTGTAAATAATGGATTTTCTTTGTATGATCTTGAGCTCATTAAACAAGATTTAATCAATCACTTCCATATACGACAAGGTGAAAAATTAAGTGACCCTACATTTGGATGCATAATATGGGACCTGTTATTTGAGCCATTTACTCCTGCAATACAAGAAGCAATTGTTGAAAACGTTACTACTATTGTAAACTATGATTCTAGAATCCAAGCAGATAGTATAGTTGTTGATACTTATGAACAAGGAATAAGTATTGATTGCACAGTTTCTTACATTCGTTATAATATTTCTGAGCAAATTAAATTTACATTTGATCAAAAAAATGGCCTACTATAATTAAATACGCACTTTTTTAAATCAGATAAATACATTTAAGTAAACAAGGAATGCAAATATGTCTACATCTGACAGGCAGTCAAGGTTATTAGTAACTGAAGACTGGAAAAGAATTTACCAAAGCTTTAGAAACGCAGATTTCCAAAGCTACGATTTTGATAATCTAAGACGCACAATGATTAACTATTTGCGTCAAAACTATCCAGAAGATTTTAACGATTACATTGAATCAAGTGAATACCTTGCGCTGATTGATATGATTGCTTTCCTTGGGCAAAACTTATCATTCCGTATTGATCTAAACGCTCGTGAAAACTTCCTTGAAACAGCAGAGCGCAGAGAAAGTGTATTACGTCTAGCACGTATGCTTTCGTACAACCCAAAACGTAATCAAGCAACAAACGGATTACTAAAACTTATAACAGTTAAAACAACTGAAAATATTACAGATAGTACTAATGCAAAACTTGCCGGTAGAGTTATTAAGTGGAATGACCAAACTAATACAAACTACTTTGAACAATTTATTAAAGTTCTTAATGCTGCACTTCCTGTACAAAATTCGATAGGTAATCCTTTAAAGAGTCAAGATATTGACGGCGTACAAACACAAAAATATAGACTTAACGCTACTAACACCGGAAGTGCAGTTTTTCCTTTTTCAAAGAATATCGAAGGAGTTAGTACACGATTTGAAGTAGTAAGCACAGATATCCAAGGTACTAAAATTGTAGAAGAAGCTCCCCTTCCTGGAACAAGTCCTGCATTTTTGTTTAGAGATGACGGACAAGGCGCCGGCAGTAATAACACAGGATTCTTTATGCACTTCCGCCAAGGGAAGCTAGAGTCAGGACCGTTTAGTGTTTCAAATCCTATACCTAATCAAATAATTGCAGTAGATTCTGAAAATATTAACAATGACGATGTATGGCTTTATAATGTTGATACTAATGGGTTTGAAACAACACAGTGGACTAAAATTGCAACTGTTGAGGGCAATAATATAATCTATAATAGTTTATTTGAAGGCATACGAAATATATTTTCTGTTGTTACTCGAATTGGAGATAGAATAAACTTAGTGTTTAGTGACGGCGTATTTGGTAATTTACCTGCTGGAAACTTTAAGGTATATTATAGAACTAGTGCTAATAGTAGTATGGTCGTTTCTCCTAATTCAATAGGCAACGTTAATATTGAGATACCTTACCAAGGTAGAACCGGAACAATAGAAAAATTAACGTTGGGATTAAGATTAAACTACACAGTTTCAAACGGCGCCCCGACAGAGTCAAATGCAAGCATCAAGCAAAATGCCCCAACAACATATTATACACAAAACAGATTAATTACAGGTGAAGATTATAATATTGGACCATTAGCAATTAGCCAAGATATTATTAAAACAAAAAGTACAAACAGGATTTCAAGTGGTATCAGTAGATATTTTGACCTAAAAGATGCTAGTGGAAAGTATTCAAATACTAGTCTTTTTGCTAATGATGGTGTAATTTATAAAGAAACATTTGAGACAAAAACTGACTTTAAATTTGCAACACAAAGCGACATCGAAGGAGTTATTTACAATATAATAAACGGTATTATATCTTCTACTTCTCTTAGAAATTTTTACTTCAGTGAATTTCCAAAAATATTAACAAGTGACTTGAGCTTAGTATGGAAAAATTATTATCAAGAAACAAACAAAAATTCAGGAGTGTTTACTGCACAAGCTGATACAACAGATACGTCTAAGGTTGGACCGTTTACGTCAAATAATTTAAGATTTGTAGAAGCTGGAACAATGCTTAAATTTACTGCTCCTAAAAATTCACTACAAGTGCAACAGTACTATTTGCCAGACGGTACTGTTACTACTAATGCTAATAAAAAAGGCGCCTCAATATATAGGTGGACTAGTGTAGTAAGTACTACAAACGAAGGTGATACTGTTGGACCTACTAATATTGGTGATGTTATATTAACTGATGTAATAAATGAAGGAAGCTTATTAGTAGAAGTTAAACCTAAGATATCAAACACACTATCAGATGATCTAAAAATACAAATCATTGACCAATCGTTTGCGTATAAAGATTTTGCATTACAATATGATACTGAAAGCCGCGAGTGGAAATTAATTCTTGCTGAAAATATTAATACAGTAAACAAGTTTTCTTTAGGAAAAACCGGCGACACAACCGGCGAAAATTTAGATGCAAGCTGGTTATTATGGTTTAAAACAAACGGCGAAAAATATACAATAACAAACAGGAATCAACGCTATATTTTTGAAAGCGAAGATGAAATTAGATTTTTCTTTGATAGTGCTAACAAAATTTACGACCCTTCAATTGGAAAAATAGTACGTGATAAAATTGACGTATTAAGCATTAATACTATTCCTGCAGATACAATATCGTATTCTAAAGACTTTACATGGAGCATTAGTGATGCATATAGAGACGGCGAAGGATATGTAGATACGAGAAAACTACAAGTACAATTTTTTGATCTAGACGACGACGGCGTAGTAGACGATTTAGATTTATTTGATGTATTAGTTGACCCTAATAACTCTAACGTTGAATATTCTGATAAGATAGTATTTCAAAAGCGATATACTACATCAGATGGCGTACAAGATTTTAAATACTTTGCAAATACTGATAACGAAATTAAAATTAGACAAAATGAATCTGCAATAGGCGCTTATAGTTTACATACTGAAGGTGATGTGTTTTATCTTTTAGAAGAACAGGTATTTAAAACACTCAACAAGGCACTAGGAAATACAACTTTAAATTCTAATTATAAAGCGTATACTGGTAGAGCTAACTTAAAATTTCATTATGTGCATGTAGCAGATTCAAATTATAGAATTGATCCAAGTGCTAGTAATATTATAGATACGTATTTGTTAACTAAAAATTATGATATCGATATGCGTAAGTATGTAGCTAACGCAACGTCAATCAAGCCGCTACCGGCTAGTAACGATCAACTATTTAGAGCCTATAGTGCAGACATCAACGCAGTTAAGTCAATTAGTGATGAAATAATTTATCATCCAGTTAAGTATAAGATACTATTTGGAAGTAAAGCTCGATCAGATCTGCAAGTAAAATTTAAAATTGTAAGAAATAAAGATCTAGTAGTTAATGAAAATGAATTAAAAGCTGATATAATTAACGCAATTAACAGATTTTTTGCAATCGATAACTGGGACTTTGGTGAAACTTTCTACTTCCAAGAACTAAGTGCGTTTATAATGAATGCGCTAACTCCTAAGCTAGTTAGTATGATCATTGTTCCTCGACAAGGTTCACAATCTTTTGGAAGTTTATTTGAAATAAAATCTGAATTAGACGAAATTTTTATAAGTGCTGCTCAAGTCACTGATATTGAAATTATAGATGAAATTACAGCTACTGAATTACAAGCCTCAGGCGATGTTATTACTAGCGTAAGTTCTGTAACAACAGGAATAACAAGTGCAACAACAACGACAAATTCATCAGGCGGAGGCTATAGTTACTAATGGCAACTAATAATAATCAAAATGATAAGTCATTACCAAGTGCTGGTAACAACAATAATAGTAGTAGATCTGCAAGTGATTTAATTCCAAAATTCTTTCGCACTGAAGCAAATAAAAAGTTTTTACAAGGAACTATAGATCAATTAATACAGCCCGGCGAAGCTGAAAAAATTAACGGATATGTTGGTCGTAAAACAGCAAAGGCTTATAAAACTGGAGACAACTATATAAGTGATGTTTCTGCAAACCGAGAAAATTACCAATTAGAACCAGCTGCTGTTATTAAAGATAACTTAGATAATGTAACCTTTTATAAAGACTACAATGACTATATTGGTATGTTAGGATTTCTTGGAGCTAATACAGCTAACGAAAGCAGACTTAACAGCAGCGACTATTACCCGTGGAACCCAAATATTGATTGGGATAAATTTACAAACTTTCGTGAATATTATTGGGCACCAACCGGGCCACTAAGTGTTAATGTCCGAGGACAAAGTAAATCGGTAACTAGTACATATACAGTAACACTCGAAGATCAGGGTGATAACATGGCATATGTGTTTAATGATGGACTTACTAGAAATCCATCATTAAAATTATATCGCGGACAAACGTATCGTTTTGAAATTGATACGCCTGGTCATCCAATGGCAATTTCTATTAGTAGAACATTTACTCCTGGATCGTCTATTATAACTGCCGGTTCAGCTGGATTAAGAGATAATGGACTATTTGACGCCACTTTGTATGACAGTAATAACTCGTCGTATGATGTAGGAGAATTTATAGTATTACCAGATAGCGGAAGTGTATCATTTGACGCAGACAATAATGTTTCAACATTATACCCGGATGGTATTGTTAAACTTGGCGAAGCTGGTGAGAGTGTAGCAGTTGCATATATCGAAAAGGGTGTTATTGAGTTTACTATCCCTATAAATGCTCCTAATAATCTTTATTATATTAGTAAAAATTCAGTCGACACTAGCGGTCTTATAAAATTATATGATATTGAAGAAAATACTATACTTGACATCGGTGCTGATATTTTAGGTAAAAAACATTATACTAGTGCAAACGGAGTAGTATTGTCAAATGGAATGAAACTAAAATTCCAAGGTGATGTTTCACCTATAAAGTACGCACAAGATCAGTGGTATGTTGAAGGTGTTGGCGACAAAATTGTTTTAATAAACGAAAAAGATTTAATTATTCCTGCGACATATAGTGAAAACGTATTAGTTCCGTTTGATGCTGACCAATTTGATAGTTTACCGTTTGCTAATGCAAGTGCTTATGCAGCAGAAAAAGACTATATTGTTATTAATCGAGCAACTCCAGATAGAAATGCATGGAGTCGATACAACAGATGGCACCACAAAGATGTATTAGTTAAAAGTTATGAATACAATAACTTAGATGTTAATATTGACGAAACAGGTAGAGCAAAGCGTCCTATTATTGAATTTGAAGCAGGCCTAAAATTATTTAATTTTGGGGTTGAAGCCAAAGCTGACATTGACCTAATTGATTTCTTTACAGCAGATGCGTTTTCTACAATTGAAGGCGAACTAGGATATAATGTAGATGGTATTAATTTAGCAAGCGGTATGAGAATACTATTTGCAGCAGATACTGATGTTAGAGTTAACGGAAAAATCTACGAAGTAAAATTTAGTACAATAAACAACGTTAGACAAATTAGTTTAATAGAAACAGTAGATACTGATCCTGTAGATTTAGAAACTATTTTTGTTAAACAGGGTAACAAATACGGCGGAAAGACGTTACATTACCATTACAACAAATGGACACTTTCTCAAGAAAAAACAAAAGTTAATCAACCTCCGTTGTTTGACCTATGTTGTCCACAAGGCAATGCATACGGAGATTTAGATGTATTTAATTCTAGTACGTTTAAAGGAACAAAGATATTTTCTTACAAGGAAGGTGATGGTACTAATGATATTGAATTAGGATTTCCTTTATCTTACAAGAAAATAGAAAACAGTGGAGATATTGTTTTTGAATTTAATTTACTAAGTGACACATTTAGTATACAAGATAATGACGTAGTTGTTAACATTACTACAGATACTGCAAATTTAAGAAAATATAAAAATAAAACTTCGTTTATATATGTTAATGGATGGTCTAGTACTCCGGTAGCAAGCAAACAATATGTAGTTAAACAATACACTGCAACTGACAATGTAACTAATAATTTTGAAATCGACGTTTTTGATAAAGCAGGTAATTTAACCGACCTGCAAGTTATTGTGCTTGTTAATAATAACTTGCAGTTTCGATTAACTGATTATGAAATTGATAAAATAAATGAAACTGCATTAGTTAGATTTTATAATGACATTAATATTGATGATGTAGTTACTATTAAGGCATATAGCAAGTCTAGTAAAAATAACAACGGATATTATGAACTTCCTATTAACTTAGAAAGAAATCCATTAAACCAAGACATAGCTGAATTTACTTTAGGCGAAGTTATTGACCATGTTGATAGCATGGTTGGAGAAATACCAAATTTTAATGGAGTATTTCCGGGCCCAGGCAATTTACGTGACTTAGGCGACCTAGACAAATTTGGCAAACGATTTGTTAAGCACAAAAGTCCTTTAAATCTTTCACTGTATCATTTGTTAAACACAAAATATAATTTAACAAAAGCTCTTGATTATGCAAACACTGAATATTCTAAATTTAAAAGAGTGTTTTTAGAAACTGCCGAATCTTTAGGGTTTGACGGCGAAACTAAGCAACATGTTGACCTTATTCTAAAAACAATTAATAAAGATAAAATTAAAACACAGCCGTTTTACTTCTCTGACATGGTAGCACACGGTCCTTCTAACAAAATAACATACACTGTTTTAGATTCTAGAATTAAAACTTATGCACTAACTACACCGTTTAATTTAACTAAGTTATCGTCTAATGCTGTTAGCGTGTATTTAAATTCTAGCCAATTATCGTATAATTTAGATTATACTTTTGATGCAGATGGCTACGTAGTTATTGACACAGACCAAAAAGTAAACGACATAATTGATATTTACGAATATACAAGTACAGATGGCACTTTTATTGCGCCAACTCCTACTAAATTAGGAATATATCCAAAGTTTGCTCCAGAATTAACAATTGACGACACCTATCAAACAGATCAACCATCTACTACCGGTCCTTATAAAGTATACGGAGAAGTTGAAACTGGATTTACCAAAGCTGGCACCAGAGGTTGGTTCTATCCAGTTTATACAACTCTTGAAACAGCTAACGCAGCTGATATTGCTAATGGAGGTACTGGAACATCAAATACATATTTGTTTAAAGGTCTAAACGTTGTACTTTATATGCCGACAACAGGCACCTCAGTTGGAACTGTTGATAATGTAGAATATGATGCATATCCTACAGGTATTCCTTTTATTAAAGGACACGATGGAAGTTATATTAGAGCATATTTAGATTTTAGAGATGAACTATTATTAGATCTTGAAAAACGAATCTTTAATAATATAAAAGTAAATTATGACAATAATACTATTAATATTGATAAATTTGTTGGAGGAGACTTTAGAACAAATGAGTTTACGAAAACAGAAGTTGACCGTAGTTTACTATCTAACTTTACACAGTGGTTATCGTATGTAGACAATGATTATACTGATAATTATTTTTATGATAGATTAAATCCGTTTACGTTTAACTACTCTTCGTCAGTAAATACTTCAGGTACACCTCTTCCTGGTTTTTGGAGAGGTGTATATAAACGTGCCTTTGACACTGATAGACCACATAGCCACCCTTGGGAAATGCAAGGATTTAAAATTAAACCATCATGGTGGAACACAGTGTATGGTCCTGCACCGTATACTAGAGATAATTTAATCCTCTGGACAGACATTCAAGAAGGCAAAATAGCAGAACCTAATAATATTAGATATACCTTAGATTATGCAAGGCCGGGACTACTGGGATTTATCCCAGTTGATTCCACAGGCAAATTAAAACATCCTCAAACAAGCGGATATGTAAAACAGTTTATTTTACGCCAAAGTACAGGTAACTTTAGCTTTGGCGACGAAGCTCCGGTTGAAACTGCGTGGCGCCGAAGTTCTAATTATCCTTTTGCAATTATTAAGAGTTTAATGCTTAACAAGCCGTCTAGCACAATTGGAGAAGCATTTGATGTATCTCGGATAACAACTAACTTAGCTGGACAGCAAGTGTATTCTACAACTAGCAAATTTCTAACACTTGACAATATAGTATTCCCTAACACGGTTACAGATACTGCTAGAGTAAATACCTCAGGGTTTGTAAATTACATTTATAATCTAGTTGCTAGTGATGTGTTAACAATTTATCAAGATTACCAAAACGAATTAAAGGCAATTAATAACCAGTTAGGATTTAAACTAGGCGGATTTAGTGATAAACAAAAAATAAACTTAATTCTTGACAGCCGCAGCCCACAACAATTGCTATCCGATGGTGGGATTTATATCCCACAAGAAAACTATCAAGTATTTCTTAACAAAAGTTCACCGCAATCAGTAGCAGTGTACAGTGGCATAATTATTGAAAAAACAGCTGGTGGATTTGTTGTAAGAGGCTACAACAATCAAAATCCGTTCTTTGAATATTACTCACCAATTACTTCTTCGAAAACAGTTCCTGTAACTGTTGGAGGAATAAGCGAAACAACTTCAGAATGGAAGCCGTCGACTATATATTATAAAGATGTTATTATAGAAAATAATAACACATATTATAGAGTTACAAAAACATTTACGTCTGCTAATACATTTAGCACAGACAATCTTGCAAAGCTTCCTGAATTGCCAATCGTTGGCGGAAAAACTGCATTGTTTAAACGTAACTTTGACAAAACAACAATTAAATTATTACCTTACGGATCGACTCTTAAAACATCACAAGATATGGTTGACTTTTTGTTAGGATACGGACAGCAATTAAATGACTTAGGTTTTGATTTTAACTTTGTTGAATTAGACGGAACAGTTAATAATTGGGATCAAAGTGCCCGAGAGTTTTTATTCTGGACAACGCAAGGTTGGGCTACAGGTACTGTTATAACAATATCTCCAGCTGCTAATAAATTTAATTTTAGTAAAGAATATTTTGTTGTAGATGATATTAACGATCCGTTTTACACTTATAGTATATTACAAGCAAACGGAGAACCGTTAACCAGCGAATTTAATAGTTTATTGAGAGATAAAAATAGTTTTGGTATAGAAACTGTAAACACTGAAGAAGGATTATACAGTGCTGCATTGCCATTAGTACAAAGAGAGCATGTAGTATTAATTGATAACAAGACTGTGTTTAATGACATTGTATTTGAACCTAGCTCTGGATACAGACAAGAACGCATAAAAGTCAGCGGCTACCGTGCAGCAAATTGGAGCGGCGGCCTAAATATCCCGGGGTTTGTATATGACGATGCTAAAGTTGTAGATTGGGCCAAATGGAAAGATTTTGGAATTGGCAGTCTTGTTAAATATAAACAATTTTATTATGTTGCAACTGAAAATATTCCAGGCACAACAAATTTTGAGACTGCTAAATGGTTTAAACTTAATGAAAAGCCAGAACCAGAATTAATTACAAATTTTGATTATAGAACAAATCAATTTACTGATTTTTATAGTTTAGACACTCAGGGGTTTGATACTGAGTTACAAAAAATGGCAAAACATTTTACAGGCTTTCAAAAACGCCAGTATCTTGCTAATATTATTCCAGATGATGTAAGTCAGTATAAGTTTTACCAAGGATTTATACAAGATAAAGGCACAAAAAATGCATTATCAAAAATGTTTAGTGCATTAGGAAGTGTCGGAAAAGACACATTGGAGTTTTACGAAGAATGGGCATTACAAGTTGGCCGCTTTGGAGCAACTAATGACATTCAACAAATTGAATTAAATCTTAAACAAGATAAAGTTCAAGAATCGCCACAAGCAATTGAATTAGTTACTAGTTTACCATTAAGTAATTTTGACAAACATTATAGAATTTTAGAACACGAAGTATATGACAAGCCTTTAGACTACAACCATGCACCGTTCCCAACTAAAGAAGTTAAAAATGAAGTAATTAAGACTGGCGGATTTGTAAGAGAAGAAGATGTCTCATTTGTAGCTAGTTCTAGTAACGAGTTACCATTGGGTAATGTTAATTTACTAGGCCTTGGTGATTATATTTGGGTAACAGAGCTAGGTGAAACCCCATGGAATGTGTACCAACACATTAGTCTCGAAACATCTGTAACTGTATTAGAAAATAAAAATCAAAGATCTGATATTACAGGAGATCCTTTGGTAGAGTTGACAGTAAATCGTTGGGCAGGAGGCTTAGTAAAGCCACTTGATATTATTGGTATACGTGCTGCTGAAGAGTTTAATCTAGAAGGACTATATGTTGTTGAAAGTGTTACTCTTAATAAAATTACCATTAGACTATCTACAGACACAACTCCTAATTCGTTTATAGGAAAAGACTTTTTATTAACTAAATTGCGCTCGGTGCGTGTAGCAACACTTGAAGAAGCAAATACCTTAGCACAAAATAAATTATATCCAGGACAAAGATTTTGGGTTGAAAACTATAACAACGATTGGACAGTTTTAGAAAATAAAACTGCCTACAGCAGAAATCAAACTATAGTTAACAACGATATATTCACAGGAGAACTACAAGAGTTTTCAGAGAGCATGGCAGTTACTAGTGACAATAGAAACTTCTTTGTATCTTCGGCTAATAATATTAACGGCAAAGTTAACTATTATAGAAGAACTAATGAATCATCAGAACTAGCAATTGATCAAGAAATAGTTCCGCCGGATAATGTATTTTCCTGGAAACCAAATACTATATTCTATAAAGGAGATAAGGTAGTATATGATCTTGATAGTTCTAGAACTTATTATACTACTTCTATTACACATACTAGTGCTGCTGAATTTGATGATATTGAAGTTTCGACATATTGGACAGCTATTGACTCTCCGATTACGCTTTATGATCCTGCTGACAGCGACTTTGGCAAAAGTATTGATATTTCGCCAGACGGTGAATATTTAGTAATAGGCATTCCTGGAGCAAGTAATGTAAAAACTAAATTTAAAGGCAACTTTGATACTACAACAACATATACAAAAAGCGAAATTGTAAAATATAAAGAAAGCTTATGGAAAACAAATAGAGAAATTCTTCCTGCTATTGCAGCAGAAACGTTTACAAGTTTTGATTCTTATATTAATATATCCGAGCAATTAGATTCTGACTCAACGTCCTTAACATTATTAGTTGCAGGTGATCCTGGATTACCTAATAATGTTGTAGATCACTTTTTAGTAAGAGCTCCTAAAGATATGTATAATGGAACTTTGGGTAATGTAGGCGAAATATCTGGAGACGCTGTAAGTTTATATTGGAATAAGCGTAGCTTTGCATATCCAACGCTAGATACATATCTTCCGTTTGACAACCTTATACCGAAAATATCTAGTACATTTTTATCAACAGAACATACTATACAACAAAAAATAGATCATATTTTCTTTATTGAAACTTATGTAACGTTGCCTGTTAAGGGTGAAATTGTACAAACTGATACAGGTTCTGCAGAAGTTTATTATGTATCTACATTTAGAGATAGTGCAGTTGTTTATTTAATAAACACTAATGGTGTTTTTAGTATATTAGGCAAGCTATTTAACGATAGAGATGACTTTGTAGGATTTTATTCAGAAGCAGATACTTATAATACTAGCGAAACTGTGTCAGGGTATTGGTTGTTTAAAACGTACCAAATTGGCCAAGACCCAGAACCACAGGCTACTGAAGTTACTTCGGGCAGTACATTTACTTATTCTAACAACAGCAAATATTATGATGTTGGTAGAGGATTAGTGTACTCTGATATTCGTAAAAGAGCAGATATTGTCCAGCAGGAATTGATAAATGCTTATAGTAACATTCAAGATACGATTAGTAGTATTGGTAATTACGTTACTAAGAAAAATCAAGCAAGTTTTATAAACCATTTATCTTATACAGGCGACAATGGCGGAACTGAACTTGCTATACCAAGTAGTAAATATGTAATTCGTACAGCAAAAGAATATTCAGATGTAATACATCCTAGATTCTTAGCAAATGGTCCTAGTTCTGATACACCAACAAAAATTAATATTAAATATTTTGATAATGAAGAGTTTGATATATCTCCATCAGGATTTACTGCTAGTCTCATCACAGGTAATGATGTTGTTATACAAGACATGTGGGATGGATATATTGACTTTGATTTTACTGAGTTTGACTTTGAAGGTAATGTATTTGAACCAGAAGTTGGTGATATTTTAGTTGATGTACAGATTCCTAGAGATGGACAAGGGGGACTTGCTAGAACTAGTACAATTACAAGTGCTGCTGAAGTAATGTTTTATCAAAGAAACTTTAATAAAGTTCGAGTGTATGTTAATGTACTAACACAAGCACAATTTGAAGAAAAAGAACCAACTGATAGATTAGATATAACAGTGGGCGGAACTTTTGAACAATTAACTAATATTGGTAAATTTGAAATTAGAAGATTGTCACGATCTAGTACAGATCCTGATCAAGACATTGGTACAATTTTAGACGTTAATAATGATATTGTTCTAGGAACAAATTTAATTGGAAAATTAATTGTTGTAGATACTGGAACTACGTTCTCAGACTCATTAACCTGGGACAACGTTATCCCAGTTACTGATCAAGAATATTATTTCTTTAATGAAGACATTATTACTGGTATATCTAGAGCTGCTAATCCGCCGTATACCACAAACAAAGATTATAGTCAAGTTTATAATATTCTAGCAGATAAAACTGGCATTGCTGGCTCGTTAAATCAAGGCGCAGTATCAATTTATAGAAAAGACTTTAACGGAGTTTACCAATATCAATCAACATTAGTTTCAGAATATGCAGCACAAGATAAAAAGTTTGGTTCAAAAGTTAAAATAACTCAAACTGGCAACGATTATACTTTAATGATATCTAATAAACCAACAGGTGCTGCAAGAGATGAAGATTTAGAATGGAGACAAAATCCAGGCGCTATTGAAATATACAAGCATGGCGCTCCTGCTAACAGTGCCTTTAAAGGTTTGCATAAACTTAACACGATTTACGATATTGGCGATGTTGTAATATGGAAAGACGAGTATTACATTGCACGTAAGGTAACTTCGGCTACGCAAAACAATATTAGTGATACTATATATTGGACTAATATTAGTTGGAAAAGAGCCAAAGACGAAAACTTTAGAGGAACATTTGATAACACTATTAGCTACAGATTAGGTGATATTGTAGATTATAGTAGTATACTGTATGCAGCAACTACTAATGTACCAAAAGGTGCAGCAGTTCCGTCTAGTTTAAATACATCTTGGGAATTAGTTGATGGTAAAATTGATTATTTAGGATTGTTACCAAATCTAACACTAGATACATATTATAATGAACTATCATATGATCCTGCAACAAATATATCACAGTTTGCTGAAAATTTTGATTTAAGTGATGATGCGCAAGTATTAGTAGTAACAACTAAATTAGAATTATCAGATAGTTCTTATCAAAAGCAATTAGCAATTTATAGACTTAGTGACAAAAAGTATGTATTAAGTCAAGTAATTGATGCTCCCGAGTCAAGTTTTGAATTACAAGATCACGATAATGATAAATTTGAAAAAGACAACGATGGAAATATTGTATATAGAGACGGAGCCGGAAATATTGCTACTGCATTTACCGGAACAAGAACATTAAATCCTAATGCTACACCGGATGTTTGGATAGACAAGAACCGCTGGGCAGATACAGTTGTATTAAATCCAGAAGGAAACAAGATAGCAGTAAGTGTTCCGTTAGACGATACAACTAGTGTAGATCAAGGCGCAGTATGGGTTTATAATTATAACTCAACGACAGAAAAATTTGGAACAGTTAACGGAGTTGACGATAATAATATTATAATAACTGTACCAAATACTGTAATTAATTCTCCAAACAACGAACAGGTTGAAAAATTTGGATATTCTGTTGCATTTGGTAAAGACGGTTTGGTAATATCAAGTCAAAACGGTGACCAGCGTATACCAACAAGGTTTGATACGTACACTAAACTATTAGAAGTACAGCCACAAACTGGTGTAGAGGTTTACGGAGTTAATGTTGAATTAATTGATGGTGTCTCTCTCGGAGATATTAAACTTGATGTTGACGGTAATCCAATTCCAGTTTATTCAAAATATGTTTTAGATACTTCATCAACTGAAAGAACTGAAACTACATTTGACAATAAGTTTACTTCGTTTAAAAATATTAAAGTTGACAAAGGCACAATATATGTATATGAAGATATACAAGACACACTAATCTATTCAGAACAATTACTATTTAAAGATGCACAAATTAATTTTGGAAAAAACTTATTAATTAATGATAATCATATCTATACAGGAATTCCAAATTTTGTTAGCGGTAATTATAGAGGCATAGTTTTAGATTACCGTAAAATAAAAAATAAAAAATCATGGAATTCATTAAGATCTAGTGTAACACCTGTTGATATATCTAAGATTGGCGGAGTGTTCTTATACAACAAACGCACTAACCAAATAGTTTCGTACATAGATTATATTGACCCTGTGCAAGGAAAAATTGCAGGAGTAGCAGACAAAGAAATTACATTTAAAACACCTCAAGATCCTGCATCATACAATGTAGGACCGCTAGATGATATAACAGTTTCTCCGGCAATGCATTGGGGAGAGGCGCATGTTGGTCAAGTATGGTGGAATATTAATAATGCTAGATTTAGCAATGTGTATCAAGGATCTACAACATTCCAAAGTAACAGCTGGAATTCACTATTACCAGGAGCATCAATTGATATATACGAATGGGTAGAAAGTGATTACTTACCAAGTCAATGGAATCAACTAGCTGACACTGATAATGGTGTTCCTTTAGGCATAAGTGGCACGTCATTATATGGCGATACAAAATATAGTGCTAAATTATCTTACGATGATATAAGTCAAACCTTTAATACAAAATATTATTTCTGGGTTGAAAATAAACTTACCATTCCTACAGATAAAAATAGAACAATTAATTGTATTAATATTCGCAATCTAATTCAATCGCCGAGAGAAAATGGATATAGATATATTAGCTTTATTAGTAAAGATAAACTCGTATTAAACAATTTTAATAATTTAATTACATCAGATGATTTAGTTTTAAATATTAGGTATTCAACTGGTCCAAATAATTCTCAAAATGAGCATGCCCAATATCAGTTAATGTCGGATAACTTAGCTACAAGCAAACCTAATTACGATATTGAACGTAAATGGTTTGACAGTTTAATTGGGTTTGATAGTAATAATCGAATTGTACCGGATCCTAAAATTCCTGTTGCAAAACGCCAAGGAATTCAAAATCGCCCAAGACAGGGAATGTTTGTTAACAGAGTAGAAGCATTAAAACAAACTATTGAACGAGTAAACTCTGTATTATTAAACACATTAATTGTTGACGAATATAATATTAATTCTCTTTCACTAAAAGACGAAATGCCTACTGTTATAAGCAATAAGTATGATCTAAAAATTAATACTTATGAAGAACTTGAATTTATTAGTACAAACAAACTAACACCTGCGGTATTAACACCAGTAGTAGTTAATGGTAGAGTTGTCCGTGTTACAATAACTAATCCAGGAAGAGGATATAAAGTTGCTCCTTCGTATCAATTTGAAAGCACAGGCAGTGGCGCAGTCTTAGATATCACTATAAATAATCTTGGGCAAGTTAATAATGTAGAAGTATTGGCACAAGGAAATGATTACACTGAAACAACAATATTAAATGTTAGAAAATTTACAGTACTAGTAGAATCAGACAGTGCTTCATTTAACAAGTGGGCATTATATGAATGGAATACAACATCTACTTCTTGGTTTAGAGCGGCTGTACAGAATTATAATGTATCAAATTATTGGAACTATGTTGACTGGTATGATATCGGGTACAATCAGTTTACTGAAGTTAATTATACTGTTAATAATTCTTATGAACTTAGTACAATAGACGATATAATCGGCAACACAGTTAAAATTAATAATGTTGGCGCAGGCGGCTGGCTACTATTAGAAAAAGAATCTAGTCAAAACACAGAAGATTATACAATAAATTATAAAACTGTTGGTAGACAAAACGGTACTATTCAGTTTAATGACAGTTTATATGATTATGCTAAAAACACAACAGGTTACGATAACAACAGTTTTGATAGTGCATTTTATGATAATAATCCTGTAAAAGAATTAAGAATAATTTTAAAAGCATTAAGAGATGATATATTTATTGGCGCTTTGGAATTAGAATATAATCAACTATTTTTTGCTGCACTACGATACATTCTTTCAGAGCAGCCTAGCGTTGACTGGATGTTTAAAACAAGCTTTATATCTGCAACACATAAACTAGGCAATCTCTCACAAGACACTACATTTAAATATAGTAACTTAGCAGATTTTGAAAGTTATGTTAATGAAGTAAAACCTTACAGTACTAATATAAGAGAGTTTATTGATAGTTACCAAAGTTTAGAGAACACATCTAGTAGTGTTGCTGACTTTGATCTTGCGCCTTATTACAATAATGTAACAGGAACAATAACACCAAGTGTTGCTACTGTTGATAGCAATCGTGTTGTTGGCGCAGATGATAATACTACAGCGTATCCTAGAAAACACTGGTTAGATAATTTAGGTTATAAAATTACTGGGATTAAAATGAGCGACTTAGGAAGCGGTTACACATTTGTTCCAACTGTAAGATTTGAAGGCGGCGGCGGCACCGGTGCAACTGCTACGGCTGTACTTGCATATGGTAAAGTAACAAAAATTATTGTTACTAATTCGGGAACTGGATATGTTAGTGCTCCTACAGTAATAATTGAAGGACCTCAAAATGAAATATTTACTACAGCCAAAGCCACTGCAATACTTGGCAACGGACTTGTACGCAACCCACACATAAGAGTTAAATTTGACAGATTAAGCGGCCAATATGTTTACGAAAATATCGCAAAACAAACAGTGCATACCGGAACAGGTGATAGTACAACTTTTAATCTTCCTTATCCAATGGATCTTAATAATTCTACTATACAAGTACTAGTTGATAACGTTGAACAGTTGCGTAGTAAGTATACGTATGCCAATGTTGAAGATAATACATCAACATACACAAGAGAAAAAGGAAGAATTATATTTGCAAAACCGCCTAAGTTAAATGCTGTAATCGAAATTAAATATCAATTACCGCTGAGTATGCTAAGTGCTGAAGATAGAATTTTACATTCTTATAACCCTAACTCAACTATGTACAGCAAAGACCTAACTCAACTAATGACAGGCATTGACTACGGAGGTGTCGAAGTACGTAGTTTTGACTTTCAAGGAGTAACAGGATGGGATTCAAAAGGTTGGTTTGTTGATCAATGGGATCAATTTGACAACACATACGAAGACCAAGTATTTACAGCAGATGGTTCTACTATTGCAGTACAATTAACTACTCCATTAGAGAACGGTGTTGTTTATAACCTTTATAAGAACAATGTACGAATTGATGATCCTAACTTTAGTTTAGGAACTGCAACTAATGTAAATGCTATTACAAACAGTATCACAGGCGACGGAACAACTGACATAATTTATGTGCAAGATTTAGGAATAAGCATAGTCGACGGTGACATATTTGTTGTAAGAAAATCAACAAGTGACGGAAGTGTGATACCAGATCCAACAGGTTATGATACTGCACTTTCCGGCGGCGATCTTCTATACACTACTGCATCAGGCACAGCCGCAGAAGATATAATTACCGACGGCGATGGATTTATATCAGAAGCAGCAATGGCAGGTCCTGAAGAACTTGTACCAGGACAAATATTTGATACATTAGATATTAAAGTGTACACTAGAGACTCGGACGGTCAAGGAAAAATAAATAGCCAAAGTTATCATATAGATACATCTGTTACAACATATGACTTAGGTATTACTCCTAGCAACATAGATTCTGTTATTGTTAAAATTAACAATACTGTACTTTCAAGAGAGTCTGGCAATTATACTATTGATTGGGAAAACGGCACAGTAACTATTGATAGTACTATTAACAGTTTTGATACAGGTAAAATTCTTAGTATTGTAACAGTGTCACAAGCTGGACAAAATATTTTAGATTACGGAGAATACAACGCAGATGGCTCAACTACTTCGTTTGAAACTAGAGTAAGATTTCAAACTGACTTAGATATTTTTGTTAGCGTCAACGGTGTAAAACAAACTGTAACATTTAATAAATCAGAGATAACTGGTAATGTTGTGTTTACGTTTAGTACTGCTCCAGAAGAAGGCAACTTAGTTTATTATTCATTATTTGATAGTAATATACAAGTAAATTACAGTCAAATGAAAAAGGATAGATTTATTGGCAACGGTACTGCTGTTAATTTTGTATTACCGTCAGCACCGTTCTATAATAAACCTACACAGCACAATTTAATTGTAAAAGTAGGAAACACTATTCTAAGTCCAGGTTATAATATACAATACACAATCCCACCGTCTGGTCAGCGTGAATTTGCATTAGAAACATTTCAACAACCACAAGGATCTCTACTTACTGAAGACATAAAAGTATTTTTAAATGGAGAAGAACTACTTACTCCGATTAGTTGGAGATTTGATATTGCAAATAGTAGTGTTGTCCTAACTGATGATGTGGGCAAAGCAGGCGATATTGTTGAAATATATGCAATCACCGACGGACAGTATACATTGTCAAGCGAAAATACTGTAACATTAAATACAGCACCGAGTGGATTTACACCAGTTGAGATATTCCAATTTAGTAATCATGATTTACTGGGTATAGAGCGTATTAATTACGATGTTGTATCAAGAGTAACATTACAGTTAGAAAATGCAGATTACACTACATACAACAGATTATCAGTAGGTGAAATTAGATTGAGAAAGCCTGCAATTGATGCAAAATATGCTTGGGTTGTTAAAAACGGAGAATTGTTAACTCCTGATACTGACTATGTATTAACAAATAATAATACTACAGTCCAGTTAGCAACTGTGCCGGAACAACTTGATCTAATTGATGTAATTCATTTTACTGCCGAAGTAAGTACTTCAAAGTTTGCATATAGGCAATTTAAAGATATATTAAATAGAACTCATTATAAGAGGCTTGATGCATCAGTAACAACATTAGAAGAACCACTAAATTACTACGATTTAAGGATTACAGTAAAGGATAGTAATTTATTAAGTGAACCAAATAAAGGACAAAATTTACCTGGTATAATTTTTATAAATGGCGAACGTATTGAGTATTTTGTTAAGGAAGGTAATTTATTGCGTCAACTTCGTAGAGGAACATTAGGAACAGGCGTTAAGGAAGTACATGCTGCTGAGTCAAAAGTGTTTGATCAGAATATAGGTAAAACTATTCCGTACATTGATAATAACATTATTCAAGATATTACAGCAGATGGTACTACGTCATTATTTGATGTAAGCTCTGCAACTGGTTCTATAAATGAATTAGAAGTGTTTGTTGGCGGTGTCCGCATGCGTAAGAACAGTATTAATTCATTTTTGCCAGTATTTGAACAAGATAGTCCAGCAGGTGATTATGAAAATCCAGCAGACGTAATATTTAATGTACAAACACAACAAATAGATTTAAAACAAGTACCAGTCGAAGGGACACGAGTTACTATTATTAAGAAACAAGGCAAAATCTGGAATGAAGGCACTAATTCTTTAGGAGAATCAGAAAATAGTATTGCAAGATTCTTACGTGCTGGAACATCTGAGCTACCTGAATAAATACAGTATAGGAAAAATTAAATGAGCGATAACATGCAAGACACAAACGGAGTATTAGTTCAGGGACATATTAAGATATTCGACCCTGAATCACAAAAGGTATACATTGACAAGCGCAATGCAATTCACTATGAAAATATGAGTATTGCACTTGCTGAAAGTTTGTCTAATGCCGGACAAGGATTTATATACGATATGAGCTTTGGTAACGGTGGCACAAGCGTCGATCCAACTGGTATTATCACGTATCTAACGCCTAATAGCACGGGCACTAATGCAACACTATACAATCAAACATATACAAAGGTTGTAGACGATAGAAGTGTTAACAATACAGACCCAGTTAGAAATAAAACTGAAATCCGTCATTTAAGCGGAACTAATTACACTGATATTGTAGTAAGTTGTCTACTTGATTACGGTGAACCAAATGGACAAGATGCATTTGATACGGCTTCGTCGCAAACAAATAACTATGTATTTGATGAACTTGGCCTGCGTAGTTATAGCTCAACTGGCACAGGAAGACTAATTACTCATGTAATTTTTCACCCAGTACAAAAATCACTCAATCGTTTAATCCAAATTGATTATACTGTTAGAGTCCAAAGTTTAGCAGGATAAGGAATAGATAATGGCATATACAATATTGTACACTGATTCCGTTAACAAAGGAACTATTGTAGTAGAAGACAACACGTTAAATCAAGAAACTTCGCTATCATATCCGGGTAAAAATTATACTGGCTACGGGACCGCAGTAAATGAAAACTTTTTACATTTATTAGAAAATTTTGCAAACAGCACATCGCCTACCAGTCCAGTTGAAGGACAGTTATGGTATGATACGTCGGCTGGAGTTGATCAACTTAAAATATACGACGGCACTACTTGGATTGCAGCTAGTGGAGTTAAAAAAGCAACTAATCAACCAGCAGTTGCAAATTCTAGTTCAGGAGACTTGTGGGTTAATACTGAAACCCAACAACTTTATTTATTTACTGGAGCAGCATGGATATTAGTTGGTCCAGACTTTAGTGACGGACTACTTACTGGAGCACAGTCTGAATCAATTGTTGGTTCTGATGATGTAACGTACAGTGTATTGTCTATAAAAATTAAAAATCAAACTGGCATAATAATTAGTTCGCAGGCATTTACTCCAAAGACTACTATTACAGGATTTACAGGCGGAATTAACGCAGGCATGAATCTTAGTGCAACTGCACTAGTAGGCACCGCCGCGTTAAAATACTACGGAGTTTCAGAAAAAGCTGAAAATCTTGTAGTTAATAATACTGTTGTTCCTGCTGCAAATTTTTTAAGAAGCGATGCAGAATCGAGTTCTAACTTCCAACTTAATATTAAAAACGATCAAGGCATTGTTGTAGGTACTAGTGGCCAACTAGGAATACAACTAGAAAATCAAAGTACAGTATTTCGACAAAATAGCGATACATCTATAATAGATTTTAGAATGCTTAATAGTACATCTTATAATACCGTATTAAGACTAGATGCTAGAGGATTTGTTGGCGTTAATAATACAGCACCTGAGTCGGCATTAGATATTAAAGGAAGTATTAAAGTAAATCAAGCATTAGGTGATCCGACATCAGGAAAAATAGAAATCGATACTACTTATAATAGTACCGATCTTCTTTCGGGAACATTTATAACCAAAGGCGGAATTGCAGTAGCGAAAGATATACAAGCCGGCGGAAACATAATTTTAGGCGGCAATGATGATAATAATGAAGCAACTGCTGGATATATATCTAGTGGTAATATATCACCTACAACTACAGGTAGATGGGATATTGGATCAACTGCATTAAAATATGATAATGTTTATGCTAATACGTATTTTGGTAATCTACAAGGTAATGTAAGCGGAACAGTCAGCGGCAGAGCAGGATCTGCAGATAGAATTGCAAGTGCTACTACGTTTGGAATAACTGGTGATGTAGCTGACAACAGTTTTGAATATGACGGCCAAGTTGGCGGCACTACAAAAACATTTAATGTACGTATTGCTAATAGTTTTATATCAAACAAGACAACTTTGCCCTTTTCAGATAACGAAGATGAAATATTGCTTAACAAATTTAGTTCATCGGGCGGATTTGACTCGGGTGTTTATAAAGTAAAGAAAAGTACTTTTTTAAGTACAATTCCTTTAGTTCCAGCAGGAGCACTTATGCCGTTTGCAGGAAGCGTTTTACCAACAGGCTGGCTATTTTGTGATGGATCTATTGTTAATATTTCTGATTATACTGTATTATTTGCAGCTATTGCATATTCATTTAAAGATCGATCCTTGTTATTACAAAACGGTGCAACAACATTTGGATTACCAGACTTTAGAGGTAGATTTGCGTTAGGTCTTGATAATATGAACGGTTCGAGTGCAAACAGAGTTGTAAATGCCGCAGCAGATGTTATAGGCGGGAATGCTGGCCAAGAAGCAACTCGTGTTAGAGATATTAACTTACCACAACATGATCATAATTTAGAAGGCGCTAGTGGAAATCAATATTATGCAATACGAGAAGCAGCAGGTGAACCTGCTGACAATAACGCAATTACCTTAACAGTTGAACCTGGTTTAGGCGGCACCCAGGGACTGGCATCAAGTGGCGGCGTTGCAGGCGGCGGAGTAACAGGCACCGGCGATTTTACAAATATTGGCACAGCAGCATCGCCAGAATTTGTAGGTGCGCCATTAGACACTATGAATCCATACTTAGCTGTTAATTATATAATCTATACTGGAAAATAAAATGAGTTATCAACTAAACAAGACAGACGGCACAATATTAACAGACTTAATTGATGGCCAAATAGATACTACTAGTACTAACCTGGTGCTTGTTGGTAGAAACTATACAGGGTACGGTGAATACTTTAATGAAAACTTTATTAAATTATTAGAAAATTTCTCCAATACAGCATCTCCGAGTAATCCATTAACTGGTCAAACATGGTGGGACAACAGTGATAAGCGACTAAAAGTCTATGACGGAACACAATGGAAAGCAAGTGGAGGCCCATTTGTGCAAACTACACAACCGCAAATGGTTGCAGGCGATTTATGGATTGACAGTCTAAATAATCAAGTATATGCATACGACGGCTCTGATCTTATTTTAATGGGTCCTTCATATACACTAACACAAGGCGAAACTGGATATAGAGTAGAAAGTATTCTTGATGCACAGAGTCGTTCTAGAACAGTTGCAAATCTATATGTAGGCGGAACACTAACAGCAGTTGTCAGCGCACTGGAATTTACACCAGTGTACAGTCAACAAATAGATGGACTAGTTACCGCAGCAAATCCTAATGGTATAATATATCAAGGATTTAACATTATTGATACTGCTAATTTTAAATTTAGAGGTATTGCATCCAGTGCAAACGCACTTGTTACAGCAGGCGGCATAGTTAGAACTGCTGACAGTTTTCTTCCATCAACTGCTAATGGGTTAACAACGGGCACTTTAACAATATCAAACTCGGGTGGTTTAACAGTTGGTGTTTCACAGAATCATGTACAAAAAATTGTAGGTCCTAGATATTATTTAGAAAACCAAATCACTGACGAAGATATGAGTATGCGTGTTAAGTCAAGTTCGTTTGGATCAATTACAGTAGATGCAATTTACGTAGATGCAAGTACTGCAAGAGTTGGAATTTTTAATAGAACTGATGCAGGCGACTTTAGACTACCTGACTACACATTGGATGTAGACGGAGATTTACGAGTAACTGGTAATCTTTTAATTGAAGGCACTACGACTAGTATTGATGTTGCTACACTGCGAATTGAAGATAAAAATATTGAAATTGCTAAGACCGCAGCAGGCGTAACACTTACTGGAATTAATGCTGACAACGCAGGTTTTATATTAGATACATCAGATGTTGGCCAAAAATTATGGACTTGGAAACAAGCACAAGATGCATGGACTACTAATGTTAACTTAGATTTAAGTGACAACACTAAAGCACTAAAGATTGGAGGCGAAAACAAATTAACAAACACAAGTTTAGTTAATATCCAAAAAGCTCCGCAATTAGATGAAATTGGAACGCTAATCAATTTAGATGTTGATAATATTAATATTAACGGTCATACAATTACAGCAGCACCGGCAAGTCCGGCAGTATTTGCAATCGTATCTAATCGTGGAATTAACATAACAGCCGCAGGCGATATTAATGTTACTGATAGTCAAAAAATTACAGGTGTTGCAAAAGCAGTTAGTGCAAGAAAAGCAGTTGAGCTTGCAGTTACTGAATCAATTGGCAGTACTGTTGCTACTAAAGAATACGTAGATGAAGAATTAGCAACTGGACCTGTAGTATTTTCATTAGACGTTACTGGTATGGGCGCGGATTCGACATTAGAAGCAAATGTTGCAACAGTTATAAATTCAATGTATCCAGCAGCTACGCTTAATACAGGTAAGATTGCAAAAATACATACAACATCATATGCAGGAGCAACAGTAACCGGCATTAACATTACTGTGTCAGAAAGTCCTGATAACACCGGTGTACTAACTAAAAATACTGTTGTAGTTGATCAAGGCGGTGTGTCAAACGCCGGCCAAGCAATACAAGATCTTGATGCTTCAAACACAGCAAGCGGTAGCGTTGTTCTTACTCCGACAAGGAAATTAATGACTTATACATCAAACGGCACAGCTTGGACGCACATAAGCACAACTGAACCGTATTCATTTTAATTGAATAAATACTAATAATAGCACTAGGGGTTTACAAGCAATGGCTTATCAAATAGACAGATATAACAACACACTGTTAACAACAGTGGAAGACGGTACAGTTGATCAAACAACTGACCTTAAATTTATAGGTAAAAACTATGCAGGATATGGAGAAATTCAAAATGAAAATATGTTATTTTTACTTGAGAACTTCTCCGGTACTGTTGCGCCACCTCGGGCGCTAACCGGTCAACTTTGGTATGACACAACCAGCGCCAAATTAAAATTTTATGACGGCAATACATGGAAAGCATCAGGCGGAGCAACAGCAACTAGTACACAGCCAACAGGATCGTCAAATGGAGATTTTTGGTGGGACAGTGCAAACAACCAATTATATGTGTATAACGGAAGTACTTTTGATCTTATAGGCCCGCAAAACTCAGGTGAAGGCCTAACACAAATGCAAAGTGTAGATATACTAGGGCAAGATGGCAGTACTAACAGTGTTATTACTACAACCCTTAATGATGTAATTATAGCTATTGCAAGTAACAGTACTGCATTTGATATTGATGCTAGTAATACTGTTACTGGATTTACTAAAATTAATAAAGGGTTAAATCTAGTTAATACTCCAAGTACTGGAGCAAATCTTGGCATTACAACAAGTGAACATAGATTACACGGAACTGCAACAGCAGCAGAAAAAATTGTTGTTTATGATGTGAATGGCGCTATTACTAAAGTTATAGATGCATCAGAAGTAGTCACAACAACTTCAGGTACAGCAAGCGTATTTAATGAAGAAACTAAATTTAAAAGTAATACAGGTATAAAAATAGGAGCCACTGATCAAATATCTATAAGTTTTGATCCTGTTACAAATTCAGCAGTAATAAAAAATTCTAATGGCGCAAGCAGTAAAATATTACTCCAAACAACTAATTCATTAGGTGCAGTAACTACAATAGCTGACGTTAATATACTTGGTATTATGCCTGGTATCACTGAGACATATGATATTGGGTCATCTACTCTACTTTGGAAAGACATATATGCTCAAAAATTTAAAGGTGTTGCTGATAAAGCTGATCAATTAAAGTACGGAACAGACAAATATGCAGTAGGAAGCGATTTATTATCAAATAATACTGTTGCTGTTAGAAATGCTGATGGCAACATAGTTGCTAACTTATTTGTTGGTACAGCAACAAGTGCAAGATATGCTGACTTAGCAGAAAAATACACAACAGAAACAGAATTGCCAGCAGGTACAGCAGTAGCAGTATGCACACATGAAGATCATGAAGTAGAACCAGCAAGTGCAAGTAATCACTGCATTGGTGTTGTTTCAACTGATCCAGCATATATGATGAACAGTGAAGCAGAAGGACAATACATTGGACTTAAAGGACGTTTACCTGTAAGAGTAAAGGGCGCAGTTAGAAAAGGCGATGCAGTTTACGCAATAGCAGATGGAGTAAGTACAACACTTGCAACATCAGCATTAGTAGGTATTGCACTTGAAAGTAATAGCAATGAGGGCGAAAAGCTAGTAGAATGTGTACTTAAGGTATAAGGAACCCAAATGGCAAATATTACAGCAGCACGAATTAACAACCTACAAAATAGAATTTCATTAATTCATGGTCAAGGCGCTGGGCAAAATGGATATGGGCAAACTCTTGCAAGCAGCCAAGTTAGTTCAGTTGAAAGTGAAGTTAAAGCTGACGATCTTAACAATATATATGTAGATATTTTAAATGCTAGAGTACACCAAGTTGGAGTCGGCGGCCTTGGAGTTAACTCAATTGATAAAGTAGTAAGTGGATCGAATACAGTAGCTCAAGATACAAGTGCATTTTTAAGTGACAATGGACTACTTACAGATGATCCAGACGGGTTTAAAAAAGGTATTGCGGATTACGAAGCTTTAATGACTCTAATTGAAGAACAAAAATTTGTATTATCTCCGTTGCAATCAGAGCAATCACTTAAATTAACTGATATAAGATCAGCAACATGGAACGGATTAATTTATCAATTATTTACTGTAACATTTAATGATGCAGATCACAGACGTCACTTTTTTAACAGTGGTGGCCAAATAAGAATAGCAGCATCTAATTCTGCTGCAAGAACACAAAAGGGACTTGACTGGGCGCAATTACTTGGACAAGTTGGAACAGTTTCATTTAGTTACAGCAATACTACAGCAAACGCCACTCAAGTATCTACTGTAGGTAACTATGATCTTACAACATCGTACCAGCAAATTTATTACAAAGCAGGTACTGGGTATACAAGTCCTATATACGAAAATAATACTTTTAAAATTAACGCTAGAGAAGTATCAGACAGTAAAATTGAATTTAAAATTGAATTTAATGATACTGTTTTCGACAATGTAGTTGACAACAATGTAGATGGAAGACTTGAAAGTAATGTGCAGTTATACATTGCTAAAGGAAACTATGTATCTGTTGAAGATCCTACATTTTCCATCACAACATCAGTATCAGGATTTGACTCTCCTGCAGAGATTAATAAGAGCCCAGAATATTCTATTGGAGTTGACTTAGCAAGGAATCAATACGAAATTGAAAACCTAAACGGACAGCAATATGCAAGTGTAGATTATGTTGTAAATGCAGTAAACGTACCGTATCCGATTACATTGTATTGGGATACCGAAACTGTTAGCGGCAATGTAACAGCGGCTGATTTTGATGATAACACACTATCAGGAAGTATTACAATTACCGCAGCATATACACAAGCTGAACGAACTATTAATAGAACACTTTTAGCTGATAACTTTACTGAAGGTACTGAAAGTTTTAGATTAAGGTTATACACAGATGCGTCACTGTCAAGTTTTGTTGACTCGACCGGAGTTGTTACAATAGTAGATAATTCTGTAGGTGTTACACCTGCGCCTACGCCTACATATTCAATAACATCGTCAACGTCTACAATATCTGAAGGAAGCTCTTCGACATATACTGTATCTACTACTAATGTACCTAATGGTACATTATATTGGACAACTACGGGCTCTGGCATAACTGCTGGAGATTTTACTGATGGTACGCTCAGCGGGACAGTTACTATGACTAGCGGTTCTGGTACATTTACTCGTACTACTAGAGCAGATGTAACAACTGAAGGTTCAGAAGTATTTGACATACAACTAAGAACAGGCTCAACTAACGGTACAGTTGTACTAACAGCAGGCAATGGTGCAGCAACGTATATATCAGATACTTCACTAACACCGCCATCAGCAACTTTCTTATCCAACAGCGGCACGTCAGTAACTGCTACTCAAGCAGGGATATACAAATGGACTGCTCCGTCTCACATTGATAGTGTAACTGTATATTCAGTCGGCGGAGGTGGCGCAGGTTATACTAATGGCGGAGGCGGCGGCGGAGGCGGCGGCTACGGATCTAGTACGATCTCAGTAATTCCTGGACAAACATATGATGTAGCAGTTGGAGTAGGCGCAGGTAATTCAGCAGGCGGAAATACATATTTTAAAACATTAAACACTGTGTCAGGCAGAGGCGGCAGTCAAGGCTCGTATGTCTCTAATAATACTCAACTATCACCAGGTGCATCAGGTGGCGGCTTTGTTGGAACAAATGGCGGCAATGGCGGAGCTGGCGGAGCAGGCTATTGGACCTATGGCGGCGGTGGTGGCGGAGGTGCCGGCGGTTATGCAGGCAATGGCGGCACAGGCGGCACAGGCGGTCGATCAATATCTGGAATAGCAGCAACTAACGGAACAGCAGGCACAGGCGGTGCAGGCGGCGGCGGCGGCGGAGGCGGCAGCGTTAGTCCTAGTTACGGCGCAGGCGGTGGCGGCGGCGTAGGTGCAGGCGGAATTAATAGCGGAAGCGGAACTTTTGGAACAGCTAATGGTGCTTATGGCACAGGCGGCGCAGGCGGATCGTTAGGAGCTAATGGAGCCACTGGTACCACCACAGGCGGCACAGGCGGCAACTACGGAGGCGGAGGCGGAGCATCGGGAGGCAGCGCAGGCGGAGCAGCACCAGGTGCTAGCGGCGCAATTAAGTTAACATGGGATGCAGTACCTGCACCGACACCTACAATAGTTCCTGCAATATCTACTTCTTCTAGCAACCTACAATTTACATCACCTTCTGGAGTAAGACCAAGCCCGCAGCGTATTACATTTACATCAAACGCAGCAGTAACAGTAACAGGTATATCAGTTAGTCAAAGTAGTGCATCTGCTACAAGTATTGATTATACAGGAGCCTTAGGGGTACCAAGCGGTGTTGCTAACTTCTCAGTTACTCCGAGCTCGAGTAAATATATAGACGTTACATTTTATAGATTTGGAAGTTCAGGAACATCAACACTAACAATAAGTACAACCGCAGGCACAAAAGTTGTACAACTTAATTGGACAGCAGAAGTAGTTCAAACTCCGACATACAGCATGACTGTAGATAGCGGTCGAGCTGGATATCCAACAGTAGGTAATGAAACAACATATTCGGCATTTGTATACACAGTAACAACTACTAATGTTCCAAACGGAACAGTACTATACTGGGTTAATAAACAAACATTTTCACCCGCACCTATTTCTGCAAATGATGTTAACGGACTCACTGGAACAGTTACAATTAGTAATAATTCAGGATCATTTACTAGGACAGCAGTAGCCGACGCTACAACTGAATCAGGTACAGAATTTTTTGGAACAGAATTAAGAACTGGAAGTGTCGCAGGCCCAGTAGTCCGAACGGCAATTTATGCTGCTATACAAGACACATCTTTAACCCCAGCAGCACCAGTACCGACATATAATCCATCAATAAGTCTACCTACATCAGTAACAAGAGGCGAAACGTTTGCTTATGCTATTAACGGTGGAGCACCAGGAACAACATGGACAGCTAATAACGGAATATCAGAAGCTACAGGAACTTTTGACAACAGCGGTGATTTTTCAGGAACTACTGTAATTAATAGCGCAGGATCTTACACTTATGTTGTAACCTATTCCGATCCTACATCGACTACAGACACGTTTAATATTACAGTAGTTGATCCAGAACCAGTATCACAAGATACTCCTGTAACAGTTAGCCCTACAAGTAAATCAATTGAAATTAATCCAGGCACACAAATTGCAGCAGCTAGTTTTGTAGTTACTAATCCAACTGATGAGACCCTTAATATAAGTGTACAAGAGATTAGTAGACTAACAGGAACAAATACAGGTATTTCAGCTCCAAGCTTTGTACTTGCTCCGGGTGCAACTAGGCGTGTAGGAGTAGCCGGCAATACTAGTAATTTAAATGCAAACACATATACATTTAATTTTGGTATTCTTGCAGCGGGTTACCCAGGAACATATCCTACATTTTCTCTAGTACTATACAGACAATAATATAAAAAATAGTAGTGGGTATTTTTTTAATAAATACACAGTATATTTAAATTAGAGAGATTGCATGCCCACTACTATTTTAGCTACCCGATTTAATAATCTGCAAGACAGACTTGAAGCTGTACTAGGCACGTCAGGTTCTGCAGCTCCGACATTTGGATACGGGCAAACACTTAACGCAGCATTAGATGTTGCTGGAACACGGTCAAACACAATCCCAAACTCGGATAAGATTTCAGCGCAACAATACGAAGACTTGTATATTGATATTGTTCGATGTAGAGCACATCAAGTTGGTGCCGCAGCAGTTACTATAGATGATTTTGTAATTGGTGATTTTGAAACTAATGCAGCTAACACTGATAAAGTAGAAGAAGCATACATTAGTGCTCTTGAGTCATTAATGACTACTATAGAATTAGATCGCTTTGATATTGATATTACAACGCAAGCATCAACAACGACTCTAACAACATCAGCTAACACTCCGATATCAAGTACATATTATACTAATGTAAGCGGATCATGGACTAGCTTTCTTAATCAAATATTTACTGTAACATTCCCTACTGTAGAAGATCGCAGGCATTTCTTTAACGCAGGCGGCGAAATACGATTTAATGCTCAAGTAGCATATACAGGAGCTCAACAAAAGACAGCTGATTGGCAATCTTCTATGGCTGCTATGGGAGTTGTTAGTTTCACAGCAGATGATACTTACAGTAATTCTAGTGTAGGATCTGCAAGTAACATTGGTAATAACTCCCTAACGAGTACATATCAATTATGTTATAGAAAAGATGCCGGCACAACATATTCACAAAGTGCATATGAATTATATGCATTACAAACCGGTACACGTACAATCCAGTTTAAAGTATTATTTACAGATCCAAACCCAGGAGGCTACTCTATAGATGAGCCGCTATATGGAGATTGGACTAGTAGTGCTTCGTTATTAGTTCCAGACGGCACTGTTACTATTAACGGATTATCACATAACACTGTAGTAATAGAAGCTGAACAGTTGCCTTCGGGTAGTAATATTGTTAATCTAAGTGCAAATACACCTCCAGTTCCGTCATATAGTCTATCAAGGTCGGCAACATTAGCAAGTGAAGGAAGTTCGGCAACAATAACATTAGTAACTACAAATGTTTCTAATGGAACGACTATACCGTATACAATTACTGGAGTAACTACAAGTGACATAAATGTTCCGCTGCAAGGATCTTTTGTAGTAGGAACTAATAATACAGTAACTATTACTTTTGCTAATGATCTATTAACTGAAGGAACTGAGACTCTTACACTAGCATTAAATAATGGAGCATCTACTATTAGTGTAAATATTAACGATACTTCGTTAACGCCGCCTGCTGCTGGCACATTATTAAATCAATATTGTAGTGGCGATGATTTATACGGGACTTATGCAAATGGATCAGGCGGAACTTATAATCAACTAATTGAAGCAAATAGTGCAACGTGTGGTTGGGTTCCACCGTTTACATTTACTATATCTCCATCATCTTATTCTATACAAAACACTGCATGGGACATTGGCGATGTTGTAATTAACACAACAGCAACTACTAATATTACAATTACAGCACCATCTGGTGTTCGATCGGGAGTAGTAACAGTTCAAGAAACCGCTAGGCCATCGGCATGGGAAGTGTCTGTTGACGATGTATCAAGTGCTACAACTGCTACTAAAAATTATAATCTTGCAGCAGGACAATCGATTACTGTTCCGATTAGTGTTACACCGACCTCAATCTTAGACTTTGCTTCTGTAAATAGACAATTTCATTTCACAATCCTTGAAGCTACTGGAGCCGGCCCATCTTATAAAGTATATTGGACAGGTGCAGGTGTACCTGTGCCACTAACGCCAAATATCAACACTACGCTTAATGTTGATAAGGTAATAGGCAACGAAACTACTTCTAATACATTTACATTTAGCGGAACAGTAACAGGTTGGGAGTCAACCACTGGCTCAGTATCTTGGCAACAAGTTGGCGATGAGATGAATGCCAATGATTTCATCAACGGTACAACCGGCACAGCACCGGTTACTATCACTAACAGTCCTAACACAGGTGATGGCACATACTCATTTACACGATCTATAAGAGCTGACTCAACAACAGAGGGTACGGAACAATTTGGAACTAGGACATATTTGGCAAGCAGTCCAACTACTCAGTCTCAAACTAGAATAGTTAGTGTTGATGATACAAGTCCAAACCCTCCAGTTGAAGCGCAATTTTCCAGCGGGAGATTTGGCAATGCTCATACATTTAGTATAGCCCCAACAGAAACTACAACTTGGACTACAAGCGTGTCGTTAACTAGTGCGCCGGATAATACAGCAGTTGAGCTTACTGTCTTAATAGCAAGCTGGTATAATACATGGAACGTTACTATAAACGGAAGTGCCGTTGCTGTTGCCGGCGGCGGAGCAAGGCATACGTTTAGTATAACACCTAGCCAATCTGAAACAATAACAATATCTGTAACTGCTACAAATGGTCCAAACACACCTGCTGCAGATGTGTTTGGACAGCTTTACTTGTACCAGGGATCTGGCACAAGCGGATCCCCTATACTTGATAGACATTATTTTACAGGAACAACAACAGCTTGGGCTGCGCCAGTTATTACAAGTGCAGGATTTAGTCCTCCAAGTCCAGTAGTCGGAACTCCTGCAACATTATATTACCAATCTTCAAATGCCACACAGGTAGATTATCTTATCACAGGTAATGCTTTGCCCGATGGCCTTGCAGTAACTTATGATAACGGATTAACACCAGATGCTCTTTATGTCAATGCAAATACTGACTATGTTACATTTACAGATGAAGGCACTGCGAATTGGCAAGTTATTGCAAGCACACCAGACGGGCAAACTGCTATAGCAAGCGGGCAACTTACAACAACACTTATTGAACCTGTTTTTAGTGTAAGCCTTCCTAACGGAACTTCGTATACTGAAGGTGATACTATTACATTCTCCTTAAGATATAAGAATGCTACTGCTAGTACACAATCTTTGAGATTCTATAGAAATCCAAGTATAGGTGATCCAGTTGGGTCTGAATATTCCACTGGTGGCAACGGAATTACATTTAGTGGATTAAGTACAGCACAGGATAATGTATTCCGTACTGCTACAGCAACTATTACATCAGTAGTTGATAGCAATATTGAAGGAACTGAAAGTTTTAAATTATCGGATGAAACTGGTGTTCCTTCTTATGCAACATGGACACTTACAGATCAACCAATAGCTAACACTTTTGTAATTACGCCAAGCTCAGTTCCAGTTGGTTCTCTGTTTACCTTTAATTCCACAGGCACACCAAACACAACAGTAACATATACCGCAGCATCAGTACCTAATTATAATCAAGTTGGCAGCACTTATACATTAAATAGCAGCGGCTCATATACTCGAAGCTCACTGCACACATTACCAGGTGATTTTACATATGTTGGCACGTTCCCCGTTGGATCGCCGAGTACTGCTACAGCAACCGTAAAAATATGTCCAGTATTATCAATATCAATGGCTAGCTCAGCGCTACCAGGAGATAGTGTAGCAGTAACAATCAGTGGTGGCTATCCTGGAGGCACGTTCTCCTGGGGACAAAATGGTGCAATGGGTCCTTTTCCAGCATTAAGCTTTAACGGCAGCGGAGTTGCATCATTTAACTTTACTGCAGGTTCTCCAGCAACTTATACATACACAGCTACAGAAAACTTCTGTAGCGGAACAGCTTCAGCTTCAATAACTGTGCAACAAGTATATACTCCGACTGCATCAGTATCTCCACCAAGTCCTTACATAAATGAACTTACTACGTTAACTGTCTCGGGAGGCCGCCCGGGCGGCAGCTTTAATATTACAGGACCTCATCCTGTATCTGGTGTTAGTTTTAATAGCGAAGGAAGATATACTGTATCAAGTGCTTATTCTACAGCTGGCACTTTTAACTATGTTATAGCTGTTCCTTCTCCGGACACTAACGGTGCGTTTTCAGTAGTAGTTCAAAATGAGCCACCGCCGCTACTAACGCCTAATCTTACCTTAATTCAACCAAATACATATGAACCAGTCAGCGGGTTAATCACTGGAGCGTTACCAAACAGTTCTTACGCCTGGGCTTCAACAAACAATGCAGCTGGCGGCGCCGCATCTAGCGGCACGTTAGACGGTGCCGGCAATGGAACATTTAGTTATACACGGAGTGACAATACTTTGTCTACGTATGCTTCTGTTTCGTTGGGCAATATAGCGTCTTATGCCGCAGGGTATAACTCTCTTAATTATACACTAGCAGGAATAGCTGCGCCGGTTGAAGTGCCAGTACCGACGATTATTTGGAGCCCTAGTTCGGCAATTCTTAACACTACTAGTGTTACTTTGAGTTGGAATGCAGGCGCTGGTGCTACTAGTGCATCGATTGTAGTAGTAAATCCCCTCGGCGAGATTGCTACTCTAACGGGGCTAACTGGAAGTGAAACTGCTCCACTAGGAGTCGTGGGCCAATGGTCAGCTGATATAACAGCGATTAATTCAGCAGGACAAGGGTATGCTGAAGCAGCGATCAATGTAAGCCCTCAAGCCCCAACACCTGATCCAATAATACAGTTCCTGTCGGCTACATACACAGTTGGTGAAACTATTCAGGCAGCAGTTAATCCGGATAGTGCCGGCGGAACATATAGTAGTGTTAGTTATATACGAGACCCTAGCAATACTTTTATAGCATCTTCCCAATCAATAAGTCCTCACACACTTAGTGCAACTGCTACTACTACTGGAACACATACAGCAGGTATGCTAGTATTGTATAGAGGAAATTCCAATGAACAACTGTCAGTAGCAGCCACGCCTGACTTGACATCGGTATCAGCAGCGCCAGCAGCTGGAACAGTGCTTACTTCTAACTGTAGTGGAACTACATTAGTTCAGCAAATAGCTGACGGCAGCGGTGGATCGAATAGAGTCGAAACACCAAACAGCCCAACATGCGGATACGTAGCGCCGACACCGCCGCCAGTAATTAATTCTTTTTATTGGAGCCCGTCGTCGATAGAAGTAGGTGATTCTAATACACTGTATTGGGATGTTACAGGCGCAACATCAATAGTAGTAACTGGTGATACTGGAACCTACAGTTTAGGACCATCAGGCACACGGGCAAATGGACCGTATCTTAGCGCCGGAAACTTTAATACAACATTAACAGCTTCTAATGCAGGTGGCACTGTTACTGATACTGCTCCGATTACAGTAACAGCACCAGCTCCGCTAGCACCGAGTATTAGTTTTGGTCCTCAAGTTGGAATTATTAATGTTACCCAGTATACACTGACGTGGACTGCAAACGGAGTAAGCCCTGCAAGTATAGTTGTTACAGCTGCCGATGGTGGAACTACTACATTCAGTGATCTTACTGGTAGTTATACAAGCACATTAGGAGTCGTAGGTATATGGTCAGCTACTATAACAACTGCTGGCGGCACAGCTTCTGCATCAGTCACAGTTAATAATGCTCCTGAGGTACCACCGGCTGTTGGCACACTATTAAGTACATATTGTGTTGGTACAACACAATGGGGCATTTACTCCGGCGGCTACGGTCCAGACACATACGCAATTATTCAAACAAATAGTATATCTTGTGGATACACACCCCCACCGCCAGCAGCTGGAACAGTGCTTAGTTCTAACTGTAGTGGAACTACATTAGTTGAGCAAATAGCCGACGGAAGCGGCGGATCAACTACACGTACTACAGCAAACAGCCCAACATGCGGATATACTCCACCACTAAGCTACCCTGTAACAATAAGTGTATTTGTAGGACCGTATAACGGGTCAACATCATTATGTACAGCTTATTTTACTGGAACTCCGGGTGCTTCTTATGGATGGGCCCTGGGCGGCGGCGGCAGCGGTGGCGGCACTTTCAATTCTTCCGGTTCTGACTCAATTAGTGCAGCATTGCCCGCAGGCACTTATTTCGGCGCAATCTACAGCGGTGGACAGTCTGATTCAACAAGCTGGACTGTAGGTGGCATCGCTGATTAAAAAGTAAGCCAGATATAATTTGACAAATCTCTAAAAGTGTTATATACTATTATATAATACAAGGAGATCCTCTATGGACGAACGTCTAGAAAAAGCAATTGATTTTTCAAATTACATAGTTACCCTCAACAATCAAAAACGTCTGTTAAACGAAGAATATGAAGAAAATTTATTACACTACTTCGACGGTGGCCAATTTACTATTACTAAAGAGTTAATTACATTTGTTGGCTTACTAGTAAATGCTGAAAATACTGAAGATGTAGTTCTAACAGACGATAACAACATTCCGATTAAAATTGAAGACCTTGCTAAATTCTATGAAGATGTGATGGATTGTTATTTTTCTGCATCTAATAGGTATCATACAAAATATAACATTTTAAAAAAACAACGTTCAGTTGAAGCGTTAGTAGGAATAGACATTGACTAAAGGCGCATTGCTTATTGCAAGAAACAACGGCGAACTTGATTATGCCAAGCAAGCAGTTTTCTTAGCTAAACGAATTAAACAACATCTTAATATACCTACAAGTGTTATTACTGATAGTGTTGACTATATAAACGGCTCATTAGAGCACACAGTGTTTGATGAAATTATAGCTATTGATTATAATACAGACGATAACAATACTAGAAAATATTACGACGGCACTCTTGCATCTAAAACACTTAATTTTAAAAATAATTATAGAATAAATGCATACGATCTTAGTCCATATGATGAAACATTATTATTAGATACTGACTACATTATTTCTAATGACTTATTTAAGTCATGTTTTGAAAGTGCAAGCGATTTACAAATGTTTTCAAAATCGCAAGATGTTGCAAATATACGAGATAGTAGAGAGTTTACACACATAAGTGAGTATAGTGTTGACTTCTACTGGGCAACTGTTGTATTTTTTAGAAAAACATCTAACAATGAATTATTTTTTAATTTAGTAAAACATATACAAGATAATTGGAGTCATTATGTATCTGTATATCAATTATCTTCAAGCTTGTTTAGGAATGACTTTGCATTTAGTATTGCAATTCATATATTAAATGGATTTATGACAGGCGACTACGTATCGCCTTTACCAGGAAAGCACATGTATACAACAGACAAAGATATATTGTGGAAATTAGCAGACGATAACTTTATATTTTTAGTCGAAAAAAAGGATTATGTGGGAGAATATACTGCTGTAAAAACACAAGGACAGAGTATACACGTAATGAATAAGTTTAGTTTAGAACGGATAATTAATGATGAACAAAACTAAGGGAATAGTAGTACTTGCACAAAACAACGAGACTACTGACTATGTTCAACAGGCTTGTCTTTTAGCATTAAGTTTAAAATTTACTAATACTAATTGTAAAATTAGTATTGTAACTAATGATAACATTTCTGCAATTTATAAAAATCTATTTGATGAGATTATCAGTATTCCGTGGGACGACTCAGCAATAGACACTGAATGGAAAATTGAAAATAGATGGAAACTTTATCACTGTTCTCCGTATGATCAGACTATAGTAATGGACACAGATATGTTGGTGCTCCAAGATATATCAACCTGGTGGACTTTTTTATCTAACTACGAAGTATTTTTTACTACCAAGGTACATACTTATCGCGGCGACGAAGTTACTGGAGATTATTATAGGAAAGCCTTTGTAAATAACAATTTGCCAAATTTATATAGTGGCTTTCATTATTTTGAAAAATCAGACTTTGCATTAGAATTTTATACATGGTTAGAATTAGTAGTACAAAACTGGCAAAAGTTTTATGAAATTTTTATTAAACATGATAAACCTACGCAGTGTAGTATTGATGTATGTGCTGCAATTGTTACACTTATTTTAAATTGTGAAGATAAAATTTCAAACAAGATTGTAAAATTTCCATCCTTTACTCATATGAAACCTAACATACAAAATTGGTATTCTAACAAAGATAAATGGCAAGATTGTGTAGGTACATATTTTAATAATAATGCTGGACTTAAAATAGGCAATTACCAACAAACAGGAATATTGCATTATACAGAAAACGATTTTGTAAAGCCACACATGTTATTTTCTTATTATAAGGAATTATATAATGACAACTGATACTTTGCCAGCATTTTTTAAAACTTTATCAATAGATTCAGCTAGTAACGATACTAAGTTTGTATATTATCACAAAGCAACTGGAGAGATTCAGAGAATTTCTAACATTAGCTTTCTTGAAGAAGGTTATGAGTGTTTAGAAGTCTCGTCGGATAAAGTAACTGATATTTTATTAGGAAAAAAAGATTTATCTAGCTATAGAATAATGTTTAATATTAAAACACGAGAATTAGAACTCCAAGAAAATTCTCCTCATAAGATAGTAAATATTACTGATAAATTACATAATGTGCCTAAGTATTCACGTGACGCTGATTTAATAATCAAATGCGGCACTAAGAATTGGACAGTTTGCCTTTCTCCTCGGCATCAAGATTATTTTAGATCAATGAAGTCAGTGGTTGATAATATACGATTTAGTTTTAGTATTACTAAAAAGAATGATCCTAATATATTAATTGATATGTTCAAAATTGAATTATACGATTTATTATCTAACCCAGAAGTTGACATTAGTGAACAGATTAATATTCCTAAAAATATGGACAATGTTAGTATATACACTTTTAAATATTTTGATACTTACAGCTATGAGATTATAAATGAATAAATTTAGAGTTACAGACTATGATATTATATATCTGTCGTACGACGAACCTAATGCAGAACAAAACTATGCAGATTTGTGTAAGAAAGTACCTTGGGCAAAGCGTGTACACGGAGTAGAAGGTAGTGATGCAGCACATAAAGCCTGTGCAGAATTAAGTGAAACAGATAGATTTATTACAGTAGACGCCGACAATATTGTTAGACAAGATTTTTTAAATCAAACACTAGATTTTAACGAGCATGGCGACTTAAAAAATACCGTGATTAGTTGGAAGGGCCGTAATGAAATAAACGGATTAATGTACGGCAACGGTGGACTTAAATGTTGGCCTAAGAAGTATGTGTTAAATATGCGTACACACGAAAACGCTGATCCAAATAATAAGCATGCTCAAGTAGATTTTTGCTGGGATGCGCAGTATATTCAAATGAATAGTTGTTACTCAGATGTGTACAATAATCATACCTCCCAACAAGCATGGAGAGCGGGATTTAGAGAAGGAGTAAAGCTTGCTACTGACCAAGGCTTGCGTCTTACTCCGGACACTCTTAAAAATAATCACTGGCGCTGCTTACATTGGCTTTACATTTGGACTATGATTGGTGCAGATATTAAAAATGGTCTATGGGCTATATATGGCGCTAGAGAAGGATTGTACATGTCAATGTGTACAGACTGGGATTATGTACAAGTAAGAGACTTTAAATATTTAAACGAGTATTGGGATAAAACAGTTAGCGTACACATACATGATGGAAACTTGTTAGAATCAATTCAACGGCTAGGTAACAGCCTTATTGATGAGTTAGACATTCCTATTTCAGTAAATCCATTAGATGCACAACAAAGTAAGTTCTTTAAAGCAGTGTATGAGCATCCGGCAAGGACTAACAATCTAAAATTTATTGATAAGGAATAATCATGAGTAAAAAATCAGCAAGAAAATCTGGTTTATTAAAACGCAGTACTAATTATAAAATTCCTTTATTTGTTTCAGGCCAAGGTCAAAATAAATATACAAACATATACGACGACTGGACCAATGTAGAAAGATTTTTCTTCCCACAGAAAGATCACGAAGGGTATTTTGGTCTGTTCGGAAAACCTTTTTTTAGAATTTTTACAGATAGAATAACCCAAGAAAAATACTATTTTCCTATTATTGTTAGTATATCCGGTATTAGTAGCGTTATAGGCCAGCATATTTTAATCCCAGGATCTGTTCTTAATGATATTCAACAAAAAAAATGTAAAATACTTGTTGTGTGTCCTTATGAAGGATGGAACTGGCATTATTGGCAAGATCTAATAGATACAATTATAGATAAGTATTCATCATTATCTTCTGATGATTTTGTTGTTATAAACGGAAATTTATCAAAAAATACTACTATTAAATCAGTTTATTTTAATTTTTTTGAACGTCAAACTATGTACGAAGATTTAAATAGTTTCCAATATGCAGGAACTGATAAGATATTAGAAGGCGATTCAAGAGAACACAAATTTTTATATTTAAATCGCAGGCCTCATCACTTTAGGATTGCAGCAGTTAGCTTACTATATAGTAAAAGGCATCAAGGATTAATGAGCCTTGGTCTAAATGGGCAAATGGGTGATAATTATTTTGAAAATCAAGAAACTATATTTAAAACCCAATTACCAACAATATACAAAACATACCAAAATATTAATTTAAAAAAGTCGTTACCATTAGTAATAAAAGACGGAATAGATGCAGAAACAGAAAATCCAGTTATTGACAAGCGTGTAGATAAATTTTATAATTCCTATTTACACATAGTAGCAGAAACATATCAGGATTACTCGATAGACAGATCTTTTTTTAGTGAAAAGATTTTTAAACCTATAATGTTTATGCAACCATTTGTTATTGTAGGAGAAGCGTTTGCATTGCAAAATTTAAAAAGTTTAGGTTACGCTACCTTTGATAAGTTTATTGACGAATCGTATGACACAATAACTAACAATGAACAAAGAATGTACGCATGTATTAAAAGTGCTAAAGATTTTTTTAATAAACCTTCTAAAGAATTAGACAATATACTCATTGAGATGTTGCCAATTTTAACACATAATATATGTCATTTACAATATAGATGTCAAACTTATGATCTTTCAATTAAACACCAATTGCTAGAGTTATTACATGATTAAAAAAAGACTTATAACTTTTGGATGTTCGTATCCTTTTGGACAAGGATTACCTGATTGTATCGGACGCAATAACAATGAACCTGGGAAAACAGCAAGTCATCAAGCATTTCCTGCACTAATAGCAAATGCAATAGATAGAGAAAATATAAATTTATCTGTTCCTGGATCGAGTAATAAAGCTATGGTTTATAGATTACAAAAATTTAAGTTTGAAATCAGTGATATTGTACTATTGAATTGGACTCATGCTGAAAGAAGTTGTGTTATAAATAATAACACTGCAAGTATTATAGGACCTTGGTGTCCAGATAAAAAATCTAAAATTTTTTATAAACAATTTAGTACAAACGAAGAAATAGAATTTAATAATAAAATATTTATATCTTGGACAAATTATTATCTTGCACAATGCGTTACTCAAATAATTAATACTAAACCTTTTAATTATACAGGCGACACTGCAAGTAATTTTAAATCTAATAATGTAGAATTTTTAGATAACACTATAAATGATTATAGAACAGATCACGCAGCAGATGGCTCGCATCCAGGGATTAAAAGTCATCAAGCATATGCAGATTATATATTAACTGTATTGGAAAGAAACTAATGAAAATAGGATTTATAGGTACAGGCAAGCTAGGCATGCCATGTGCAGAAGCAATTGCTAGTAAAGGACACAACGTTACATGTTATGATGTTGCAAAGCGTACTAGTCACCAAGTAACAATCATGCCTACAATTAAAGATGCAGTAGAAGGCAGAGACATTGTATTTGTTGCAGTGCCTACTCCACACGATCCAGACTACGATGGCAGAGCACCAACAGCACATTTAAATCCAAAAGACTTTAATTACGATATTGTAAAAGATGTATTAGCAGAAGCAAACAAGCACATGACACAAGATCAATTGCTTGTGCTTATTAGTACAGTATTGCCCGGCACAACACGCAAGCAGTTTGTTGACCTTGTTCCTAACACACGCTTTGTATACAATCCTTACTTAATTGCAATGGGCAGTGTAGCATGGGATATGGTAAATCCAGAGATGGTTATGATCGGCACAGAAGATGGAAGTGCAACAGGCGACGCAGAACAACTTGTAGACTTTTATAAAACTATAATGGAAAATAATCCACGCTATGAGATTGGTACTTGGGACGAGTGCGAGTGTATCAAAGTATTCTACAATACGTTTATTAGTGCTAAAATAGGTCTTGTAAACATGATACAGGATGTAGCGCAGCAACAGGGCAACATTAACGTAGACGTTGTTACAGACGCTCTAGCTAAGTCTACGATGCGTATTATGGGTCCACAGTATATGAAAGCAGGCATGGGTGATGGAGGTGGGTGTCATCCACGTGACAACATTGCACTACGCTATATGGCAAACGAACTTGGCTTAGGATACGATTTATTTGACAGCATCATGAATGCCAGAGAAATACAAGCAAAGAACATTGCATTAGAACTAGTGCAACATGCAAACGAACATAATATGCAGATTGTTATTCATGGCAAAGCATACAAGCCAAACGTAGAGTATTGCGATGGTAGTTACAGTTTACTAATTGGTCATTACTGTGAAGAGCAAGGCTTTGAACCTGTGTATGTAGATCCACTAACAGGCGACGAGTATGATCCAACAGAGACTTGTGTATTTTTACTAGCACACAGCGCAAGTACTACATACAAGTACACTGGCAAGGATAGTGCAGACAAATTGTATTGCGATATTCCCAACGGTAGCATAGTAGTTGACCCTTGGCGCTCATATGTAAATCCAAATTGCACAGTAATCCATTACGGAAACACTAGACAATTAACTAAAAAAGTGTTATAATAAACTATGTATGATATAGTATTCATAAGTTATCAGGAACCTAGTGCAGATGCTAACTATGCTGCACTCAAAGCACGGTTTTCTATGACTAAACGTGTACACGGAGTTAAAGGAATACATCAAGCACACATAAAAGCAGCAAAGAAATGCTTTACTAAGATGTTTTGGATCGTAGATGCTGATGCAATAATTATGGACGACTTTAACTTTGATTATGTTGTTCCTAATCACCAGTTAGATCATGTACATGTATGGAGAGCAAAGAATCCTATTAATGGATTAGAATATGGTTACGGAGGAGTAAAGTTATTTCCTCGGCAGATGACAGTCGATATGGATACAACTAAACCGGATATGACTACAAGCATAAGCGAACATTTTATTGCTGTAGATGAAGTTGCAAATATTACAGCATTTAACACAAGTCCATTTGAAACATGGAAAGGTGCATTTAGAGAATGTGCTAAACTAAGCAGTAGGACAATTACGAGACAAAACAATGAAGAAACAGAACAAAGACTTAATACTTGGTGTACAAAAGGCGGTGAGAGGCGCTATGGTGATTTCGCTATTGCTGGTGCTAATGCTGGCAGGGAGTTTGGGATTTCTAATAGGAGCAATATTAGCCTTATAAATAATTTTGATTGGTTAGCACAACAATTTAAAGAGGCATAAATTTGCCAACAAGCATATGCCTAGTGCCGCGAGTGTCTTCTACTTCCTCTTCAAAAAGTATCTCTGCACGTTCGGGCATTTGGTCTTTAAACTCTTGTAAACTATTAACACAATTTACATGCCCTTCTATGCCAAACATATTATTCGACTGGAATGCAAAGTAACAATTGTCTGATAATTTAGGAGTTCTAAATATGCTAGTGTCTTGATCATTACTTAATGCTCCAGCCCCAAACCATTTCCAATCTTTCATTGGCGGCATATGTTCGCAGCTAGTATTAATAATTAGATTTGTATTTAAATATGCATCTCTATATGTTTTAAAAATGTCATCACAAATATAATCTACATTTTCGTAATTATTAAATAATTTTTTTGATACCTTTGTAGTTTGGTTATCTAAATCAATGTTAACAATTTTTTTAACTTTATTTGCTAGCTTAGGTATCAATATACTTCCGTACCATCCTGCCCACATTACAACTGTTGAATCTTTGTCTAATATTTTTAAATCGTCTACAGCATTTAACAGTGCTGTTTTTGCTGCAATTTGATTATGACTAAATGAATCTAATAAAGTTTTCTCTAAACTAGGATCTTCTTTAATTAATCCAAATACAGTTTTTAATAAAGATGCATCTGTTTCAGGCTGCAATAACTTAAACATAGTAGTTAGAAAGTACAACTCGTCATTTCTGTTTATTGCAGTTACTAAATTATATAATTCGGTAATATCTATATCTTTATTAGTAAGACTTAGTACATTTTTAACGTACTGTAACTTTTCTCTATTAATCATTTGTTTTCCTTATAATGTAATCGCCAATTACTAGTATGTCTAATCCGCATTTATTAAACGTAGCAATAGCGTCTTCAGGAGTTTCTACAATAGGCTCTTGACAGTTAAAGCTAGTATTAAGCAGCATAGGAACGCCTGTAAGCGCATAGAACACATTTATTAAGTCATAGTAACGAGGATTAAACTCGCGCTGTACGGTCTGTATACGTGCTGTGCCGTCTACGTGTGTTACTCCTGGAATAGCATCTGACGTGACTGGCATAATACGACTCATGTACGGACTAGGCTGAGTAGTGTCAAAGTATTCGTTGTAATGTTCTACAAGTACACTAGGAGCAAATGGTCTAAAGTCTTCACGCAGTTTAATTTTACTATTAATGATATCTTTAATATTAGGATTACGAGGATCAGCAAGTATGCTACGATTGCCTAACGCTCTATTACCGCTTTCGCTTTTGCCTTGGAACCATCCAACAATTTTACCGTCAGCAATAGCTTGAGCAACTTCTGTTATATTGACTTTTTCATCACCAACGTAGTTGTATTCTTTGCCTGCATATACATTTGGTATGTGTATATTATTATTTTGGGTATACTCGGCATGCATATAAGTGCCAAGAGATTGTCCCTCATCGCCTACAGCAGGCGGCACATGCACATTAGTATAATGTTTTGTAAATTCTTCATTTACATATCCGTTGTATGCTACTCCGCCTGTTAGGCACAAGTTGTTACAACTTTTAAGAGGATATACATGTTTTTTAATTAAGTTTTCTGTATAAATTTGTAGTGTAAATGCAACGTTTTCTTTGGGAACACGTTTTAAAATTTTAGAAGATCCGTCTGGTAATCTATGATTAGGAGCAGCCATATACATATCGATCATATCGTGTATTTCGCTGTCGTACTCACCAAATCCTGCTAGGCCCATGGTCTTGCCTGCACCCAGATAACTAAATCCAATGTCTTGTGACAATCGATTCCAAAGCCCACCGATTGATACTTTATCAGACAGGTTGGTTATATTTCCGTCCTTGTCTGTAAAGATGCAGTTAAATTGCCATCCTCTGCCGTCAATTGCTAACACATCGCTTTGTTTAAATCCCGAGCTTAAAAAAGCATAAGCAGCATGTGATTGATGATGATCAATGTAGTAATAGTCATCAGTCTTGTAATAGTCCCATAAATTAGTAGGCTTAAAATCTAAAAAACTTAAATCAGGTAATGTATCTTCGAGTAGATCACGAACAAATTCTTGACCTAGATTTGAACATGTAAATGCAAACATGTGATCTTTATTATAATTAGGTAAAAAGTGTTCACGGAAAAACTCACGACTAGGTTCTGGATCGTGCGGATTAGTAGGATTAAGATTGTGCTTTTTACGAGTATATCTTTCGGCCAAGTAATGAAGCTCGCCGTTGTATGTATTATGATCGTGTATATTTACTGCAACAGAAAAAATATTCATATGTTTCTCGTGAATATTTTGTTTAATTGATCATCCTTAATTATATCAAGTATACGTTCACGTTGTGCGGCAGGGCGCTTTGGAATGATATCTAAACAACTTCGGCAATAGTTTTCATATTCGAACAATTTATAATTCATCATCTTGTCAATGTTTTCTTTAGTAACGTCAAATTGCCTTGACCCATTAATTGCTTTACGACTACAATGTCTTATTTTTTGTATTTCAAAGTCGAACACAGGTACTAGCGGAAATTTAGCACATACTCTTCGATCCATTTCTGGTGCTTGGACAGGTGTATGATCTTCAAAAAAGCTTGGCGAACGTGAATTGTATTCCTTAAACTCTGTGTTCTTATGTTTTAAATATGCTAAATCGTGTTTGTCTCTGTAATTAAAGTAACCCGGTGTTTCAATAATCAAATTGTAATTGTTTAAATCATTAGGTTCAAAGAAATCATAGTTGCCTAGTTTTTCAATTCGATCTTCATAAAAGTCTAATACTAAATGTTCGATGTAGATAATTTCTGGATCTTCTAATACCTCTGGATAAAATTTACGTATTAGTGAATTAGATAATACTTGAATTACAAGATTAGGATGCTTTTTAATTTCAGCAATAATTTCTCGTAGATTTTTAATAAGAGCAGGTTCACCGCCTAGTAAACAAATGCGTGTCTTATACGGAGAAAGACCGTCTAGGATAGTTCTTACGAAATCCATATCAACATCAAGATTGCGCATTTCTAGCGTCCACGCCGTACAGTAGTGACAACTTTTATTGCAACTCTTGGTCATGTAAAAGTCTACAGTTCTGTATTCTGAACCTTTTAGATCTGCTAACATTTTAATTGCCATTAATAGTCACCTTTGTATGTTTTTCAAAGCTAGGAAATTGCCAAGGTTCGTCTAACTCACCGGTACGGGCTATTTCTAGAACATCTTTATTTAATGTTTCGGCGTGCCACCGCCTATTAACTCCGACATTTTCGTATCCTATACCAACTAACAATTTAGGTACTTTATCGCTTTTAATTATTTCTGCAACTTTATCTTGATGAAAAGCAGAACATACTCCTGTTTTATATCCTAAAAGATTAGCAGATAAGATAAGTTGGCCTACTGATACACCTACAGAATATGCTTTATTTTCTATATAAAAAGCATTTAACATTTGTTCTTCGGGGTTCTGTTGTGCTAATTTATGTGATCCGCCCCTTGCAGGTCCTTCGTCGTCCTCGTAGACAAATAATACATTTGCTAATATTTGAGAGTTATGAACAGACGTATTTTCGTCTTGCCATATTTTTCCATCTTTAACTTCCGCTATCGGTTTACTACTAGGAAGAGAAAATAATTTAGTACAGTTGTATATCTGTCTAATGACAGATTGATCAGTATACACTTTTATCTTATAGTGTATTTCGTTTTGTTTTGAAGGAGAATTTTTTGCAACATAAATTAACGTCTCTAAATCACTTTTAGATACTGTACAACTTAGGTCATAATTACGCTGTGCTCGCTGAGAGTTGTCTATAGCATTTTTAATTTTATCTTTCATAATAATATTATACTACCAATTAATATAGTTGTCAATACTAGATTATACTTTGATCTATTATTTCTTCTTGTTTCTTTACTTGTTTATCCCATGATTTAAACAACTCTTCTTGTTCAGAAGTAATTTCTTTCTTTATATAAAATTCTTCTAGTTCTGGAAATACCTCAAATAAATTCATTTCCCATTTAGTGCCTTTATAAAATTCATCTGCCCTTAGCAAATAGTCAAAAATATTTTGAATATCTACATCGGAGTCATTTGGCATTTCTAAAGCTGCAATGATATCAGGCCAATCTTTGTATTTAGGAATCAATGCTTGTTTAATTTTTTCTGGCAAATTATTAGCACGTAAATGTCTAGGATGTTCAACAAACGCCCAGTTTAATTGGTTAATAACAGGATTTTCCTTACACCAGTCTATAATTTCATAAAATCTCATAACACTAAGAAATGATACTAAACCATTAAAGTCTACAACTACATTCGGATGCTTTTTAACTAAATCAATATTATCAACTACTTCTTGCCAGTCAGTTCGTCTTCTCATGTATTCAATAGTTTTACCTATACCATCAACTGAAGCAACTACAGTAACACGATCAAAGTGTGGAATATAATTAAATATATTATGCTTACCTGCCTTAGTTTTAGTTAAATTAGTCTGATACTTGATTCTAATATGTTTAGAATGCCCGGTTTCGATCAGTTTATCTAACATTTCATAATGTTTTTTCATAATTAAAGGTTCGCCGCCGATAATTTTTATGCTTTTAATATATTGTGCAATAGCAACAATTTGCTCGGTTACTCCTTCAGTTTTATCCTTCATTACTTGTGCGTTACGGGCATCTCTTTCTGGAGACTGTTCGCCAAATACTTTAGTATTCCATACACCTTTCTTTGCAACTTGCATGCGTGTAGTTGAATTATCATGCAGACACATGTAGCAATCTAGATTACATTCAGAGCCGTATATTTTTAATTGAACTTCAAATATGCGCCCTGCACCTTTAAGAGTAAATTCGCCTGTATCTCTAAATTTTGTTGCTTGTTTTTCAATTTTATTCCAAAAATTGGGATCATTAGTATGTATTTTCATACAATTTGTTCTTCTTGATCTACCATATCGTGCTTCGTCGCCCCTGCAACGTTGACACCATTTGTCTACAGCCTTAAGATCAGAACCTACTGTAGTCATTTCTCTACGTAGGTCGTTCATATAGTCACTATTTTCCATCCATTCCTTTAAAGGAACTTCTTCTACGCTAACGCCAGACGGTTCGCCAAAACAACATGCCTGATATTGGCCGTCTAATTCTGAATATATCTGTGTAAACGGAATAGTACAAAAGTAAATATCTTTGTTTTTTGCCTGCTGAACAATAGATCCTTCTTTTGCAGCAACTTCTTTACCTTCATCATCTAACTTTTGCCACCATGCTTCGGTATTCACAAAGCCCGGTGCAGATCGATCTCCAGGACCGCCTTTTGTTAAATATTCAGGTAAGTTGGGTGTTTGTTTATCATCACTCATAATATTTAATCATTCCATTCTAAGTTAAATGCCCATTTTCTTTCATGACACCAAAAGCATTGATGGCAATCCCTAGTAAAATTATCTGTTCCCCTAGCAGTACCAACACATGACCGTGTTATTGGAAACAACGACTCCATTAAATTATTTTCTTGATATACACCTGCAACAAATTTTTTATCTACATTTATGTATACTTGATATATATTATTCAAGTAATCCGAATGTCCTGCAGGTAATATTGGAACCCCAGCAGCTTCACAGCTAGTTTTTACGGTCCTAAGCTCTTGTATTTTTGGAACAGATTTATCTCTTCTTCTTTCTGCTTTATCCCAAAATCCTAATTCTAACATTTCTTCTTCTGGAGGATTTCGAGTCATACCGTCTAGTCTAATAGCACCCGGATTTTCTTTCATTACAGATCTTGCTATCCTGTCTATTTGTATTATTTTTGACATTTGGACTCTATTTAAATTTTTATAGTTAAATCTAGGATTTGCTATGGCTTTATCGCATTCTTCCCAAGACACTATTGATTCACTTTTATCATCAAAGTTAACTGTTTTTAGATCTCGAATTTTATTATTGGGAAATTCTGTTTTTATCCACTTAACAATTAGCTCGGCTGCATCTGCATCTTTTGGAGCATTTATATCTCTACAACAAAAGGGAACAATCTCTATTTCAGGAAAATGTTTAGCTGTAAGGTACATAGCTGATGCTGAATCAGCTCCTCCAGATAGCGAAATTACTATAGTTTCTGGTAAGTCGAAACTAAAAAAATCTATAGTTTGCTCACTGTAAGTTAATTTCATATTTTTCTCCTAATAGTGTTTAATTATACTTATACTACTGTATCAACAATAGCCTTGCTTATTGAGTTTATGGTATTAAAAATTGTTTTTATATTTTATGTTGTACAATTTCTATAATATTTTTAATTTCATCTTCGGTCAACCATGCGTGTATAGGTAACGATAAAACAGTGCTAGAAGCTGTTGTAGAAGCTGTACAAGCGTCTCTCCTGCTGTCAACACTGTCATACATACTGTTTGCACTTAATGGAGTTTCGTAGTGTATACTAGCATTTAAAGCGTTCTTAACACGTTTTCTAGTGTCTTTATCCTTAAATCGTACTACATACTTATGGTAATTATGGTTAAGTCCATTAGACATTCCTTGTGTTACTACAGGTAAGTCTGCAAATGCTGTGTTGTATTCATGTGCAATTTGCTGTCTACGTTCTTGATTACGGTCTGCGTGTCGCAAGCGTAGATTAATAATCTCTGCGTTGAGAACATACATGCGGCTATTGTAACCCATCATACTAAAGTCTTTATCTTTACCGTGACGTCTAATCATCTTAACACGGTTGGCAATGTCTTCGTTATCAGTTAGTACAACTCCCCCGCCGTTAATGCCAGCGATGACTTTGTTGCTGTTAAAACTATATACACTGCAATCACCAATAGTGCCTGCATGTACATTGTGCAAGCTACTGCCCAAACTTTGCGCAGCATCTTCAATAAACAGTATATCGTTATCTTTGCAAAACTGTTGTATTTCTGTAGTGTCGGTCATGTTGCCAAACAAGTGCGGATATATAATTGCTTTAACTTTATCACTGTACATACGTTTGATGCTATCTAAGCTAATGTGGTATGAATCTAAATCAATATCACAAAATACAGGAGTAGCACCTACCATACTTGCACATGCACTACTACTAATCCAACTAAAGTCAGTTACTAATACTTCGTCGCCGGCACCTATACCGTGTGCTAATAATGTAAAATGTAGTGCGTCTGTGGCACTTGCTACACTAACACAATGTTTACGTCCTACACGTTCAGCAAAGCTACGTTCAAAGTCTTCATTATTTTCGTAATTCATTTGACTCATAAAACGGTCAAATACATCTAAGTAGTCTTGTTTGTTTTCTTGGTACTCACGGTCCCATCCATCATATGCTGGCATTGTAATAACTCTCTAGTTCTGGATATAATTCAAAAATATCTGTTTTATAATATTCATCTGATTGTTTAATATAATTTATAGCTGCTATAAACGATTTGTTAACGCCCTTCATTGCAAGTGCGTTAACAATAACTGGGTGATCGCAATACTTCTTGCGTAACTTCTTTTTAAGTTTTTTAGGTAAGTGCTTAACATGCAACTCATCAGGATCGTCAACTACAAAACAGAAATATTCTAAATTTTCTCTATCACAAAATTCTTGTAGTTCGTTATATCTTAACACACTTAATAATGACACTGTTGAAAACACACCCATATTAACATTTCTATAACTTCTAAGAGTGTTTAGGTTATTAACAATAGTATCCCAATCCGATCTTCGACGAATATAATCATTATATTTTCCAAATCCGTCAAGTGAAGCACTAATATTTAATTGTTTAAATTTATCAACATAGTCTAAAATATTATACTTGGTAGTTCCTAGTACTGTTAAATTACTATTCATTTCAAGAACAATATTTTTTGAGTGGCCGCTTTCAATTAGCCTGTCAAGAAAATCAAACTGTTTTTTCATTACAAACGGCTCGCCGCCTTGTAGAAAAAAACAGCGTATATAAGGTGCTAATTTAACTAGTTCATCTATGCCGCTGCTTTTAGAAGATTTTATATTATCAGGATAATCTATATCAAATGTTTTTATATACTTTCTACTATCAAGTTTTTTAAACATTAGTTGTCTAGTAGACGATGCACCCGGTTGACACATATAACAATCAAGATTACATTGATTTCCAAACACTCTTGCTTGTAATAATAAGCATCTTTCTGTAATTGTATATTCCTGTGTAGGATCAAACGAAAGTACTTGATCTATACACGAAAAGTCTTGGTCATTGTCAACAGCTTCTAACAATCTCATATTATGATGCTGTCTGTCAGATTCTCCGTAATTTGCTTCTTGTTCCATACAACGCCGGCATTGACTGTTTAAAACAGGAGTGCTAGCATCTGTTTCGTCTAGCATTTCAATTCTTGCAGCAGTTAACAAGTCAGAATTTAACCATTCTTTAGGTGTAGTTGTTGTTATATTAAGATTAGTACTGTTGCCAATGCAGCATACTTTATAATCGCCATCGGGATTAGTATATATGTGATCAAACAGTCTAGGACAAAACCAAATAGAGTCGTCTTTTATTTTATTTACTAATGATTTACGGTTCATTTATTCTCGGTCCTAGACATTATTTCTCCGCCAGTTTTGGAAAATATCTGTTGCATTGCCCCACCATTCTTTCTTTAAACGGTCTTCTCTATATGCTTCGTTAGGTGTTGTTAGTTTAAAATCTACATTATTTCTTAATAAAGGACTGTTTGGATTAAACCCTCTATTTGTATTAATGAATACAATTGAGAAGTTTTCTTCTTTAGCTATTTCAATTGCACGATCAATTTCGTGTTCGTTGTACCCAAATATGATATACTGCCATACAATTACATGTCCTAGATCTCTACCTTGTTTCATACGTTTCCATACATCATCAAAGTCTGAGCCAATACGATATAACTCACTCTTTTTATCAATACCATCAACGCCGAAATACCAAGCACTTGTTCCTACGTTATAACTATATGCTTCATCCCACCAGGTATCACTTTTGCCGCTGCCAACTGTTGCAATACGAACTTTTGTTTTATGTTCATCACACATTTTTAACAAATTTAAAAACTTGGGGTGATAAATGGGATCACTTATTTGTCCACAAAATGTAACGCCGTATTCGTAATAATCTATTATTTTTTTAAAGTTGTGTTCTTGTAGGTCAAACGAACGTTTAATTTGCTCTTGGCTTGTGACTTTTTGTCTAATACATTGAGGACATCTAAAGACACATCTATGTGATGCATCTATATTAGGCCTTACATACTTTTGTTTTTCAATATATAAATCAGTAAGTCTACTTTCCACCGGCCTGCCTCACTACTTCTAATTTTTCTTCAGCTTTGCGTACCTCAGTGTCGTGTTCTGTAAGCTCTATACCACATTTCTTTTTACACATGTAAGAACAATTATCTGGATCGTTTACTAATTTTTGGAAAAAGTTTTCCCATGCATCTGATCCAAATATTTCTTCTAAACTAATATTGTTTTCTACTGCTAGTTTAGGATCTTTTAATCCTGATTCCATAACGTATCTATGCACCGGCGGATCGTCCAACCAACAACAAGGCAACATATAACCGTCTGATGTGTAGGCTGCACCTTTTTTGTCCTTGCTATCAAACGCTAAACATTTGGCTCTTATTTTCATGATCTGTCCTTATTCATTATATTTATAGGTTAATGATTTTATAGCATCTACGATTGGCTGTATATTAGGTTCTTTAATATCTCGTTGCCAATATATGGTGCCGCCGTCTAATCCTGGATCTCGCCTTTCATAAATTACATCCTTGCCATAATACTTGCACTCTTGAAATATGCGAGGAGCAGGGTCAAATGTTTCTTTTGTATATACATATGTTTCAAACATGCTCATTAAGTTTTCTACAGGTACGAATATATTGTTATTCTTTATATTAATATAATTTTCGTCATATGTTAAGATCCCGTGATCAGGATAATCATCAATAACTTTTTCAACACTTGCATAATACTTGTCGTTAGTACCTAAAAACAAATGCTTAAATTGTATGTTATCTTTGTAAGGCTTGTATATACTAAAATTAATAGTCTTTTCAAAGTGTGTGCCTACACCATTAGGGTATACGTCAGTGTCACACAAGTCTACTATTTGTTTTGGTTTATAAAAGTCAACTGCTTTAGGATATCCCTCAACATGATTCTCTGAATATACGCTTATAACGTTACCGCTAAATAATCTCTGTAAGGATAGTTGTTGCACTAGGGTATAATCATTAAAACTTTGCCAGCTTAGTGTCATCATACTTCTGCCCATAATAAGTGTAACATCATCGTCAGACGGCACATATGTATCTGGAAACCAAACACGATTACAATGAATGTATTTACGTGTGATAGAATTTACATAGTCACGCTGATTATATTTTCTGTGACAAATAATAACAACTTGTGCAGGGTAACCAGCATTGTTTAGCATATCACAGTGTTCATAGCTGTAATATAATAACCCGTCTACTGGTTTGCTTGTAACTACAATATTGATCATTATGTAATATTTATAAACCACTACTTATTGTATACATAATTCTTTCCAATTTAATATATTTATAGATAATCTATTACTTTCGGATTGATATTGAGGCACGTTATCTAACACTAAATAACTGTAACACAGCACAGAGTAGTGTCAATTATAAAGGAACCATAGTGTATAATAACTCTACATTATATTCAACGTTAACAAGATTTGGTGACTATTATCCATTACGCTTAGAAAACCAAGTGGGCTCTTTAATCGAAGATGTTAGAGATAACTTTACATGGGTTCAGTACAATCCGAGAAAAAATATTAATAGAGAAGGCCTTAGTATTACAAGTTTAGATGGCGGGTTATCTGGTAAGCCTGACTTGGATAGTTTGTATGAATACTATAAAGAAACGGGTATAGTATTAAACGAAACACACTTTACTATTAAAACACCAGTCTACGAATATTTTAAACAATGGTTAGATCCGTTAGAAGCGCACCTAGGCAGAACACATGTTATTAGATTAAATCGAGGAGCGTTCTTTCCTCCGCACAGAGACAACAAGCACTCTAATATAGATTCATTTAGATTATTTTTACCATTAAACTACGAAAGCGATCAAAACTTTTTTCTATTAGAAGATAAAAAGATGGAATTTAAAAACGGAGTTATGTATTTTATTGATACTGCAAAAATGCATACATTGTTTAATACTAATGACTACCCATTCTACTTTGTTGTTGCAAATGTAATTTTGTCAAAAGAAAGTGTTGACAAGACTCTTAAGTTTTTACACGGCTAAAATATCTACTTTAGCTATAAATTAAAAGAATATAAAAATTATGAAACTAAAATTTGTTAACCTGTACCTTATGTCTAGATATCTAAACTTTATTGGTATTAATATAAATTACTATATGCTTAAATCCTATTATAGGTATAAAAATAATGCGAATCATAATAGGATTCAATGGACTCCTCAACATTGGCAGCCAGATTGTTCAGTAGATTATATTGCTAATAAAATTATAGAAGAAGAGATTGACATACTCTGTATGTCGGTATTTGTTTGGAACAGCGACTTTACCTATCAAATTGCTAAAAAAGTTAAAGAAATAAATCCTTTGATTAAAATAATAATAGGAGGCCCGGATGTTAATGTATTGTCTAACAATGACTATTTTGAAATTCACAACTACATAGACTACGCAGTTTACGGCGACGGTGAAGAAGCTTTTTGTAAAATTTTAGATAGTATATTAGATAATAAACCTATAGAAAACGGCATTAATATTGTAACAAAAGAAAAAGTTTATCAGCACAGAGTATTTTTTGATAGTGATTACAATACTAAAAGTAGTTTCTTAAGTGAAAAGGATATTTTAAAAAACCATTTATTAGAAATAAGAGAAAGTACAAATGATAAGATCTCTCTAGAGGTCAGATGGGAGAGAGCTCGGGGATGTCCTTATTCTTGTAGTTTTTGTGACTGGTCTAGTGGCCTACACAACAAGGTTAAAAGAAAAAAATCTAGTTGGAAAGAAGAGTTAGATTTTTTATTTTCTTGTCCTGGTGTTGTTGTATCGCCCACAGATGCTAATTGGGGTATGTACGAAGAAGATATAGAAATAACAAAGTATGCGGTAGATAACGGAACTTTTTATGTTACAAATTTAAGTAAACTTAATAAAGAACGTGTCTACAAAATTTATGATATAATGATAAAAGGAAAAAAGACTAAAGTGCTAAAGGTAAAACTTTCTTTTCAAGATATTCACGAAGATGTGCTTGACAATATTAGTCGACCTGACGTATCATGGAAAGATCATAAATCTTTAATACAAAGTTTTAAAGAAAAAAATCCCAATATTGGTCTAATAGCTGAAATTATAGTAGGACTTCCTGGACAAACTATTTCAAAACAGTTAGATCAACTAAATGAATTTAAGAACAACGGAATAACTAATATACTATGCTTCTTTTGGGAACTAATTCCAAATAGTCCGGCGTATAAAGAAGAATATCAAACTGTCTATGAATTAAAAGTAGATTCCCTTGTACTCCTTAAAGAAGATAATCAAGATTTTAAAAGTTTAGCAGATGTTGATAACGCTATACAAACTGGCAAACCCGGCTGGTCCAAATCTAATATTGTAATAGGAAATAAAACTCAAGAATTAGCAGATATATTAACATGCTTTGCTTTAGCACAAGTTTTTAATAAAAGTTCTGGAAAAGGAGACTTTTCGCTTTTAAATAATTCTGTTTGTGAAAACATATACAAAGAAATGAAGCTCACAGCTGACCTTATAAAAGAAACAAAAATACTGGGTATGTACAGTAAAAAACATAATTGTTATGTATCAATAGACAAGTATTTTATCGACATGGATTTTGAGACTATGATGAATAATTACGGTAGCACAGTTAAAGTTTAATATCACCGATGGCATTTTCGTCTTTAGTCCAAACACTAATTGCTATGCGTGTACTATTGATTCCTACAACATTATGAAACTTTGTTACGTTAATATTATGCCAAACACATGTAGGAAAAATTACTCTATCAATTTCTTCTGCATTGTCGTCATACCAAATTGTGCTAACATCGCCTCCTGATTTAATAATATAATTATAACAGTTTGTTCTACCATAGTCTTTGTGTAGGGGTAAATCGTCTGTAATTAATTGAAAGGCAATATTTACATTATTATCGAAGTATGGTTTTAAAAAGTCATTAAGCTCTTGAGTAGCAGTGTGCAGTGAATACTTAGTTGCCTTGATTCCGTTAAACTTATTAGGAATTTTTCTAATCTCATCTTCTGTTAGATTAATAATATTATCTGGAATTCGAGGCAATTGTGAACAATAATTATATAACATTGGTACTATACGAAAAGTTTTTAAAATCTTCTTCAAAAGTTTGAAAGATTAACTTTTCCCTTTTCTCGTCATAATAGTCTAAATAATTATAGTTAGAGTTAACCATCTCTTTTTGATTTATCTTAAATCCTAATTTGTATTCTAATTTAGAATACCCGTCTTCGTATTTAAAAATATTAGGAACCATACCGTTATTACCTGTTAAGATCTGTGTTTGCGTAATACTAGTAAATGTATTCTTTTTAGAATATAGCTCTTCAAAAGTTAAGTTAGTAAGTTTATCTTTAAATGCATACATGTTCTTTAAAAATACATAGAAACTTACAGCTCTAACAAACGGATTTCTAACAACAGAAAACACCCATTTGTTTTCTATTAATGGCTCCCAATAAATATACGGATAGTGCATAACTTTACGCCAGTCAACACCGTTTATTTCATTGCTAAACGTATCTTCCGGCATGTATTTTGCGTCTGCACAATTTAATTCTATGCTTTTCTTAATACTCATGCCAGAAGTTTTTGGTACGTGTATAAATGCAAAATCTTTTGTGTAAATCATTTAGGTAACTCGTTTTCTAAAAAGTTATCAAAACTTATGCCTGACTTTCTAGTCATAGTTTTTGTTCTTATTGTTAGAACTACACGTGGATAGTTTTTATTTTCAAATTCTTCTGTTACAACATTATGCGGAATACTAGTATTAAATAATGTTGGTCTATCTAGGATCATCTCGTAAATTGGTTTAATAACGGCATTATGCGGATATGTCCATGCGCCACCGTCATTAGCAGCATAAGGTGCGCTTGCGCTATCACGAATCCAGCCTTCGTTGTCTGATCTAAGTCCGCGGTTCATGTCATACCAAACATTCTTACCATATTTGTTGCAATTTATAACTGGAATATTTAAACAAGTATTATAGCCTGCATCCTCATGTATTATTGTATTAGAATTTGGCAATGTGATAAAGAAACGTGTAACTGTAATCCTACTATTAAAAAAGTCTTCACACCAATTATAAAAGTCTGGAAGGACACTTTTTAAATCAAACAGTCTTAAATTCCATTCAAATTCGTAGTCTTTTTTTGCTAACAACTCTTGTACATACGGATGATTTAAAATAACACTATTGTCATAGTGTTGTATATCAATGTCTTTATGAAATATTGTCATTTGTTATTCTTTCATTAAACCAGTTTTGATCCCACGTAACTCTTTTTAGTTTACGTTTACCTGTAAATGCATCTCGAGTATGAATAGTACTCCAGTTGTCATATACAACTAAATCACCTACATTCCAGTTATGTGCATATGTTGTTTCGTTGCTTATCATTTTATTGATAACATTTTTCTTAATCCATTGTTTATAATCAACATCTTTTTCGAGTCCTTCTATCCACTGTGTGAATAACTCGTCAGCTACTAATCCGTAATCATTATGTATAGGATGCCATTGTATTGCCGGTCTTCTAACATAACAATCCCAAGGAGTATTATAAGGTGCTTTACATAGTGCTGTAGCATATTTTAAAAATTCTTTTATTGAACTGTTGATTAAGTTTAGACCTTGTACTGTGTCAATAAATTGAGTACTAGCTGTATCTCCTTCGAGCTCAACTGCGTACAAGATTCTGTTAGGTAGTAGTTGCGAAGGAAAGTGTGTAAGATCAACATGCCACGGTATTAATCCAGAGCTCAATAGTCCGTCTTCACTTACTGTCTCAACAAAGTTGTCTTCATGACCGCTAACTACACTTTGTTGAAGACCGCTGTACTTTTCCTTTGAATTATCCCAAACTTGACCAAAAATACTACAAAACTTTTTTAATTGCATATTATTTAAAGATTGATCTTTAAAAATAACTACTTTTTGTTTGGCAAATATTTCATATATTTGTTTTTCTTCAGATGAAGTAAGATTGGCACAATCTACATCTAGAATTTCACTTACCCAATTGTTTTTGATTTTCTTAACTAGCAATTTAATTTCCTAATTTATAGATCTACTTGGCAAGTTAAAGTCTTCGTGACCGTTAATATCTAACATTGCGATGTTTTGCCAACATGCTTCATTTGTATTTTCTGAAATATCGTGATTACATGTATAATACATTTCAGGTAATAATATAAATTTATTTTCGTTATCGCTATTATTGTTCCATCTTTCGATTACTTTAACCATTGCAGCTCTTCTTTTAATACCAGATATAGAAAAAAACGGAATTAAGTTTTTTTCAATTGCTATCTTCACATGTAATGGCAAGAAATATGTTGAAGCTGTAGCCTTCAATTTATTTTCATTTAAAAAAGATAATGAACCACTTCTAGCTATTTTAAAGTAGTAAGTACGGTCTGCTATTCTAACAAACTTCGGATCCCATTGCTTGCTTTTAAACATGCCTGACATTGCAATAACTTCGTCATTATACTTTGCTACATGATAATTTAAATAATCGGGTATTCGTTTTTCAAATTTATTAAAGTTAGAAAACGAGTCTTCCTTTGCAAGCTCAGTTAATCTTAAAAGTTCTTCTTTAGAATCGAGTATATCTTCAATTGATATCATTCAAAACATCCAAGTCTTCTTGTCCATTAATTGATACTATTAACTTTATTGCATCAGTGCTACCAAAATTAAATCCGGTATGTTTGTGTCCTACGTTTACAAACCACACCGAACCGTCTGCAGGCATGTATTGAAATTCTGGCAACTTTTGACCTTTTCGCTGAATAGCATTCCAACTCCACTCGTTAGCAACAAGCGGAATAAAAAATCTAATACTAAATCGTGTATCATAGTCCATGTGCGGTAAAATATAAGCACCTGGCTTTTGAACAACTAATCTTGTTCGTGTATATGGAGATTTAAAACTATCTAACACTTCTTCAACATACGTGCCTTTATACTTTTCATATAGATTAGTATAAGTTCTTTCATCTGCTTTGTCTCTAAGCATAGCATCTTTGTCACTTGTATATGTAACATATGTTTGTTCATATTCGTCGTTTAATAAATATGGTCCACATTTGTTAACAAGCTGATCTTTACTAGGTTCGAAATCTCTAAAGCATTGTAATAGTTTTTCAGTATCAACTTTCATATTTGGCATTTTATAAAAGTTTGGTAATTCGTTTCTATTTTTCATTTATTAACTCCAATTTAATCTTTCTAGGACCGTCTACTTTTGTTTCATAATATTCAAAGAAAGGTTCGATTTCGTAGTCTTCGGTAAGTATGCCTCTTCTTTTACTTCCTCTGTCTGGCAAGCCATCATCGTCTACAGTCCAGTCAGTACACTTACCGTATATAGTGCCTGCTTTAGATTCAAACTGATATACACATGTATTAGTTTCTTTATAGCCGTTTACTTCAAATTTAGGTACAAACTCTCCAAAGTTTTCTTTTGCAATATCTATTAGTTCGTTTATATTGTATGTATAAGTATCTAAATAATTTCCCATATTGCCTACTGATTTAATTCGTATTACTATAGGAAATTTAATACCTGATTTTCTATTATACTTTTTACATAATTCTTCGATATAAGATAACAACGGCTTTAGGATATGTATATTAGTAGGATCAACAATTATATTGATATGCGGCACAAGTTTATGTTTTATACAATTTTCTAATGCTCTTTTCTTTACAGTTGCAAATTTACCATTATCAAATCTTTTATATACTTCGTCGTCAAGCCCGCCGTTCATACTCAATCCTAAAAAGTTTAGCCCTGACTTTTTAAGATTAATAACGTAATCTTCTTGGGCAAGTTTTAGACCATTAGTTAGTAAAGAAGGAAGGTGATTATATTTTTTAACAATTCTTATCATATCAAAAAGATTATCATTCATAGTTGGTTCTGCACCTATGAATCTAATTTCTGTTTTATTAGGTAATCTACTTATAGCATCTTCAAATCTTTCAATGTGTACATCTTTATAGTTTGGATTATTTAACATGTCACCTAAGTAACAATTAGCGCAGGTCATATTACATTTATAAGTTGTCTGAATTGATAGTATACGAAATGTATTATCTTCAGGTTTCATAACAGGATCCTCTTATGTTTATTATACTAACATATTTAAGTAATTTAGCCAAGAAAAAAGGCAGTATTGAATACAATGCTGCTTTGTTTATTTTAAGAATTAAGAAGCAGCTAAGCCGTCGTCTAAATTAATCCAGCCACCGTTTTGATAACCTTCAAATTTATTATTTGTAGTATTATAGATAACCATTCCGTTTGCAGCAGTTAGTGCATCTCGCTCTGCTGTAGTTAAACTACCAAATTGTACAAAACTTTGTGCATTAATACTTCCGTCTATTCCGTTAATAATAATAGACGAATCGTCAGTAGCCACACTACCAACAAATGATGCGGCTTCTACGTTTCCTGTAAATACACCATTACCATTTACATCAAGTGCTTCGGCAGGGGTTGCAGTACCAACCCCTAGTTTGTTATCTCTCCAGACCATAAAATACGATCCGTCATTAAAAACTCCAGTAGGTGTATTACCAAAATACATTCCGTTTTCTCTACCAAAGAATATATTTGTAGTTAGTGTTCCGTTTACATCTTCTCTTCCAAACGTAACAGTACCGTAAATAGCTGATATATCCCCTGTTAGGTCTGTCTCTGACACTCTTCGAAGATTTAAAAGACTTCGATTGTCATTACTAGCAATATCAAGATTAACTTCACCAATCCCACCATTTAGTCCGTCACCTGGTTGATCTGCATTATCGAGTCTTACTCTAGGAGATGAAATATTACCAGTACGTATACTTCCGTCAATACCGTCAACAATTAGATTTGAATCATCGCCGAATACACTACCAGTTAATTCACCGTCTAGTGTTCCGACTACATTACCTGTTACAGTTCCATTAAGTGTACCAACTACAGTGCCATTAAATGTATCTGTCGGTTCCCACTTGCTAGTACCACTATTATATGTCAATACATCATTGTCTGATGCACCTGTTAAATCAGTATCAGTAAGTGCATCTAATGTTGTGGAGCCACCACCACCTGAACCAGTAACTAACGTTCCGCCAGCAGTACTACCGTCACCTGCGTATAGCAGTTTGGTATCTGTAGTGTAGATTAGTTCACCTTCTACGGGTGTTATTAGCAAGCGCTCTGCATCTGTGCCGCGTCTTAGACGTAATGCCATGTATATACTCCTAGAATATCTATTATTAGTATTTATACATTTTTAAAGATAAACATCGATCTATTTTCGTTTCTTCATGAAACTTTTGGTTCGTTTCTTAACATCTGCAACTACTTTAGATGTATTTAAACGAAAGTCAACATGTGATATTTCTTTATCGTATTGCTCTAAAAAAGTTTCTAAACTTGATTCAATTTGATTAATTGCATTTTCATCAGAAGATTGTTGTTTGTCGATATCAATCTGCCATATTTTGCCATCATGAAAGTGGACGTGAACACTGTGGATATATTCAATAGGTACTGCTTTTATTTCAATATCATTGAATATTTCCGGCCATTGCGACACTACTTCGGGTGGTAGTTTATTTTTAGGCACTAGCAGCAGTCTTCTTAGGCGCTGCTTTCTTTTTAGTAGGAACTAATTCTTCAGCTTGTCTGCGTAACTCTGCTGCCTCTTTGCTCAAACGATCTGCATCACTGCGAAACTTCTTAGCAAGTACTTCGTCAGTGATCACACCATCGTCTGCAACAGGTGCAACACTAGGAGCAGCCGCAGCCATTTCACTAGCAGTCATTGCTAGCTCGCTAGTAGATGCTTGTTGAATAGTTTTGCCGTCGCTACCAGTTATAGCCAAGTCGTTAACTGTTACTCCACGCTGTGCTGCAATAGCTTCATTAAGTTCACTCAACCTGATACTAGTATTCTGATTAGGAATCATCTCAACATCTGCTGTTTTAACTTTAACCATCTTACCAGTTGTGTGAAAACGTGCAAGCATGTTGCTGCCGTCTGATAGTTGTGTACGCATCATAACAGTTGCTAAGTCGTCTGCTTGTTGACCAGATGCTGACTCGACTAACTTAATTAGTGCGTCGTGATCGCCAGCTTCTAAATTTTCAGTTGTTACTACAACACAATGATCTGGATCACCGGGTAATACTTTATACGCAACAATTACTCTACGCTTGTTGTTAGCCATACGGCCTACATGTTTAAGTGCCATTTTATGCTCCTTGTGCAGGTTGCTGTTGTGCAACGGCTGCTAAAAATGTTTCTAGTTTACTGTAAGTTTGTCCTACCGTCATCATCTCGTTAGGCTTAAAAGCGCCACGTTGACTTGCAACATCAATAATGCTCTTTAGTGCTTGTAAGTCTTGTACAGTTAGATCAGGACCTTGTGCTTCACTAGTTTTAGGTGCCGCCGATGCCTCTGTTACTTCTGCTTCAACGTTTGTATCTTCGCTCATAAATGTTCTCCTTGTTATAGTATATATGCGTACTTTATTTATTTGTACTTTAAATGTGGACACGCTAACATGAAATAACTCATGTCTTTAGTCTCTTCAAACCCAACAGTTAATACTTGTGTTAGTTTGTTATCACTGTCTAGGCTTACGTTTTTGCCTGTATAGAATCTATTTTTTAGATGTTGTTTAATCCACTTGACTAGACTATCTTCTAAGTTATATGTCATAGGTAAGTTAACGTACTCGAAATGGGGCGGAGCTGCTTTGACTTGCCTCACTTCAAATACATTTAATGGATTAGGGGTTCTATTTTTTATCATGCAGCCGCATCGTAATGTACTGAGGTACCAAACGGTCCTTCTAAATTCTTATCACGGTTTGAGTGAATAACAAACACTGTATCACAGTAGTCTGGATCGCCCCAACTATCCCAAGCATACCCATCTGTAAACATAATAAGTTTCTTAGGAACATACTCCTGTTCTTTCATGTATGTCCAGTTAGCCATAAAGTCAGTGCCACCGCCGCCCATTAGTTCATAGTCTAACAAGTCTTTACCGTCATTTGCTTCAAAGTCTTCTTCGTTGTATACTCTAGTGTCAAAGCACCATACTTTAATATTGTAGTCTGGAAACTCTTCCATGATGCCTTTGACTTCGCCTAGGAAGTCTTTGCCTTGCACTTCTCCAATTGAACCTGACATGTCAATGCATACAGCAATATCAATTGTATCTTCAA
>Ga0209137_1000168_pt1 | contig 73428 bp, 72 predicted proteins | sample SaaInl5LU_22_DNA_FD_184642 | JGI IMG/M metagenome (GOLD analysis project Ga0209137, IMG submission 184642) | Marine microbial communities from expanding oxygen minimum zones in the Saanich Inlet - ESP_105LU_22_DNA (SPAdes) (version 2) | ecosystem: Environmental > Aquatic > Marine > Intertidal... | reverse complement strand
GGGTTTTATGAGAATATTTTTTTTATTTTTTTTCGAAGCTAATGGACTTGTTTTTCCAGAGCCAATAGAGGGTGTCTATATCGTATTGTAAGGCTGTGGGATCCAGCTCTATAAAGCCATCCGCATAGGCTCTTTGAAGGATGTCTTCAATGAGAAAATCTTCGTAATTGGTTTCCGGATCGTAGGTGGCTTTTAAAGATAAATCGAAAAAAGAAGCCGTGGTTTGATAAATCATGGCTCTCCAACCGTTGCGAAGGTCCTTCACTAAGTCATGGGTTGTTCGTCCCGTTTGTCGATGAACCAACTTGATCAATATCTTTCCTTGCGAACGAGAGAGTTTTTTTAATTCTTCTTCAAACTCGTCGTAAATGAATTTTTCAATACGTTTTAGATAGGCTTTCTTCCCGCTTTTCGTCTTGATGTTTTCCATTCTTTGCTGCAGTGTATCCAAACGATCGGAAGCCAATTTGGCATAGGGGTAGACCTTAAGGGTTCGGTTTCTTAAAATCACATAGTTCCGCAAGTCATCCATACTCTTAAAGCGCAGGGGCTGAAAAAGAACCACCTCATCCAGACGGATCCCCAGTTCAGGAATGGAGTCTCCAGAAAGCGGGTAGAGCGATTCCTCATAGATGTCTATGGATTTATCGGTTTGAGCGTGTCCTATAGATAAACAAAAAAATAAAAAAGAAAGCAGGCTTTTTTTCATGGCGCAAAAATACAAATATTTCTTCCGTAGCTTTTTTAATTGGGAATATTATTACATTTGGATTCCTTAAAAATGAAAAGCAATCGCATGAAAATTTTAGACAAAAAAGCACTTACCTTTTTAGAGCAATATTTAAACAATGCCTCACCCACGGGCTATGAAAGCAAGGGGCAAAAAATATGGATGGACTACCTCAAACCTTATGTAGATGAGTTTATTACGGATGTGTACGGCACCGCCGTTGGGGTGATCAATCCCGAGGCGGAGTATAAAGTAGTGATTGAAGGACATTCGGATGAAATCTCGTGGTATGTCAACTACATCACCGACAAAGGATTGATTTATGTCATCCGAAACGGAGGAAGTGATCATCAAATTGCACCTTCCAAGTGGGTCAATATTCATACTAAAAAAGGAATTGTTCAAGGGGTGTTTGGATGGCCTGCTATTCACACTCGAAAAAACGGTAAAGAAGAGTCTCCCAAGTTAGATAATATCTTTATCGACATTGGAGCTAAAGACAAAAAAGAGGTTGAAAAAATGGGCGTTCATGTGGGTTGTGTCATCACCTATCCCGATACCTTTAAGATTCTAAACAAAGACAAATTTCTTTGTCGCGCCATAGACAACCGTGCCGGTGGATTTATGATTGCTCAAGTCGCGCGACTATTGTCTGAAAACAAGGTGAAACTTCCGTTTGGATTGTACATCACCAATTCTGTTCAAGAGGAAGTGGGCTTACGAGGTGCCGAAATGATTACGCAAACCATTCAACCCAATGTGGCCTTGGTGACCGACGTTTGTCACGACACCAGCACCCCCATGATCAATCAAAAAGAAGAGGGAGATACACAAATCGGAAAAGGCCCAGTGATTTCCTATGCTCCTGCCATTCAAAATCTTCTCAGAGAGCGAATCTTGGAAACGGCAGAAGCTAAGAAAATTCCATTTCAGCGTCATGCTTCCTCCCGTTATACCGGTACGGACACCGATGCCTTTGCCTATAGCAATGGTGGGGTGGCCTCTGCCCTGATTTCATTGCCACTCCGCTATATGCACACCACCGTGGAAATGGTGCATCGTGATGATGTTGAAAACGTTATCCGATTGATTTATGAAACGTTATTGAATATTAAGGAGGGTGAGACTTTTAGTTATTTTGATTAATTAGCACACACTACTTCAGTTATAAAAAAACGCAAAGTCGATCGACTTTGCGTTTTTTTTATCGCTTTTATGCGCTCCCCTATTTGGTTTAGAAATTCAAGCGTCCTTTTTGGTTTCAAAATACGATACGGTCTAATCGTCCAAATGGGGAATTCGTAAAACTTGTCCTTGATAAATCTTATCCGGATGACTCAAAAATTATTCCACCCAAATCAAGTCCAGTCCCACAGAATAATATTCCACTCATCGGTAGTATCCCTATAGGTATGGATGTTTTTAAATCCCACTTTTTCATGTGCCACCATGGAGGGGCGATTACGAGAAGATACTTCGGTGATACAACACTCAAAGGTTTTGGAAAATACTTCTTTGTGCTTTTGGTACAATGCTTTAAAAACACCTTTCCGACGGTAGGGTTCGCTCACACAAACTTGGCCGATCACATAGTAATTCCATTCGCTCAATTTTCTCCCTTGATATTGAATTTTTTCAAAAGTCGCAAACATGGGGCTCAAAATAGGAATGAAGTTTTTTAAACTTTTGTGCATCGCCAAAGCGTACCCAACCACTGCTTCATCCTTTTTGGAAATGACCTGTGGTATTTTGGACTGCATCGCTTCAATCCTCTTCATACTGTGCTTTACAGTAACAAAACCTTGTTCCGTTTTGGCCGAAGAAGACACGTTTTCAATATGATTTTCTTTTTGAATCTCCAAAATCTGGCGTAATTCCTCACTATTTTCAACAAGTTTAAAAATCATTCCCACCTCTTATAAATACATCATTACTTCAATTTTCTGTTCGTTCAAATTATATTTTTACGTTTTTATTTTTTATTTTTTTTCATTAATCCGAAGGCCCAAATTGCAATCCCAATAAGAAATATTATTTTTGCCCACTCGTACAATCCATTTAAATTTTCGAAATAATAATACTTTTTCGACAACCCAAAGAGCCCTCCAACTGCCATCAATACCATACCCATACGTTCTAAAGAATTATTTTTTTTCATTATCAGTATTTTTTTTGTTTAATGCTGAGTTTTCTTCCGCTGTTAATAGTCTTGAGTGTATAATAAAACGAACGCCTAAGGGGATTTCAAGAGAAAAACTAGACCCTCGTCCTTCGGTCACATCTATGGTTAAATGGGTATGCTTCCAATATTCAAATTGGTCTTGATTCATATAATAATTCACCCCTTCCAACTGTCCAAGGAGTATGTCGCTGTCGTCCAAATACATGTCCTCTTCTTCAAAAATCATTGGGGCAGAACCATCACAGCAACCTCCACTTTGATGAAAAATCAATTTCCCATGCTTTTCTTTGAGTTGGTTTAACACCCCAATAGCCTGCGCTGTGATTGCGACTCTTTTATATTCCATAATTATGAATTTATTCAAAAAAGGCGGACTGTTGTTTCAGTCCGACTTTTCGCGACATCCTCTAAAAGAATCCGAGTTTATTCTTGTCGTAAGAAATGAGCATGTTTTTCGTCTGACGATAATGATTCAGCATCATCAAATGGGTTTCACGTCCAAATCCTGATTTCTTATACCCCCCAAATGGTGCATGCGCGGGATAGGCGTGATAACAATTGACCCAAACTCTTCCGGCTTTTATCGCTCTGGGTATTTGATACAATTGATGTGCATCTCTTGTCCAAACCCCTGCTCCTAATCCATATAGAGTATCGTTTGCGATTTCTAATGCTTCTGCCTCATTTTTAAATTTTGCAACAGCTACTACTGGACCAAAAATTTCTTCTTGGAAAACACGCATTTTATTATGCCCTTCTAAAATGGTGGGTTGAATATAAAAACCTTTGGCCAATTCTCCCTCCAATTTACAGGCTGCTCCCCCCGTAAGCACTTTTGCTCCTTCTTCTTTGCCTATTTTTATATAGGAGAGAATTTTCTCAAACTGGTCATTCGATGCTTGCGCCCCCACCATGGTGCTGCTGTCATAGGGATTGGCTTGAACAATTGCTTTGGTTCTTTCAATCACTCTTTTCATAAAGGCGTCGTAAATATCTTCTTGCACCAAGAGTCTTGAAGGACAAGTGCAAACTTCCCCTTGATTAAACGCAAATAAAACGGCTCCTTCTATGGCTTTGTCTAAAAATGCATCATCTTTATCCATCACAGAACTAAAGAAAATATTTGGGGATTTCCCCCCTAATTCCATCGTCACTGGATTTAGGTTTTTAGAGGCATATTGCATAATCAATTGACCCGTGGTGGTTTCTCCTGTGAAAGCTACTTTTGAAACCCCGGAGTGAGAAGCCAAAGATTTTCCAGCTTCGGGACCAAATCCATGAACAATATTGATTACGCCCGGAGGAAATACTTCGGCAATTTTTTCCATCAATAAAGTTGCCGATGAAGGGGTTTGTTCTGCCGGTTTCAATACGACACAATTGCCTGCAGCCAGTGCCGGAGGCAATTTCCAAGACAACATCAAAAGCGGAAAATTCCAGGGAATAATTTGAGCAACCACGCCCAGCGGTTCGTGAATATTCATCGAAAGGGTGTTGGCGTCCAGTTCTGTTGCACTCCCCTGTTCTGCTCGTATGACAGCAGCAAAATAGCGCCAGTGATCTACACTCAACGGAATGTCCGCATTTAGGGTTTCTCGAATGGGTTTTCCATTGTCACAGGTTTCTACTAGGGCAAACTCCTCTAAATTGGCTTCAATAATAGCGGCCACCTTGTTAAGCAAGCCTGCTCTTTCTACGGCAGAAGTTTTTCCCCAGGCTTCTTTTGCAGCATTGGCTGCTGCTGCTGCATTGTCCACATCTTCTTTTTGAGAACGTGGATATTTTGCAATCAATGAATTGTCAATTGGGGAGGTATTGTCAAAATACTAACCTCCGACCGGGGCTACGAATTTTCCATTGATGAAATTTTCGTATTTGTCCTTAAATTTTGGTTTTGCGTATCCCATTTTAATAATTGATTTAATTAAACTAGTCCTACTCTTTTAAAGATTTTCGGTTCCCTCTGTATTTTTACTAAATGCCAACTGTTGCCTTAACGGTAAAGGTTTAACAAGAGCATCTCATCTCTGATGAAGTTTCAGGAGATAAACATTGCATTTCAAAAAGTTTTTATAAAACCTTCAAATCATAAAGAAGAAAAAACCCTAATGGGTGGGTAGTCTTTGGGTTCAAAATTTGGAGGTTTACCTTTTAAAGATAGAAGGTTTAGACTTTTTTTACAAAAAATACTTAGGATTGATTTAAAATCGCTTTGTTGATTTTTCGAACCACTCCCGGACCTTCATAGACAAAACCCGTGTATAACTGGATTAAGGAAGCTCCCGCTTGGAGTTTTTCAAGGGCATCTTCGGGAGTATGAATTCCCCCTACACCTATGATGGGAAAGGCACCTTTACTTTTTTGATGAAGGAAACGGATTACTTCCGTACTTCGCCGACCCACCGGCTTACCGCTAAGGCCTCCCATTTCTGACTTATTGGAGGATTGTAAGCCCTTTCGGTCTAGAGTGGTATTTGTGGCAATAACACCATCTATTTTCACGGTGGTTATAATTTCGATGATGTCCAACAATTGCTCATCTGTCAAATCGGGAGCAATTTTCAAAAGTATGGGTTTGGGGTTGGATTTTGCAAGGTTGCGATTTTTTAGCGTTTGTAGCAAATGTGTAAGGGGCTCTTTGTCCTGAAGGGCTCTCAAATTGGGTGTATTGGGAGAGCTCACATTGACCACAAAATAATCCACAAAATTGAACAGTGCATCAAAACACTGAACATAATCAGAAACCGCATCTTCGTTGGGTGTGTTTTTGTTCTTCCCAATATTGCCTCCAATCAATACTCCTTTATTTTTCTTGAGTCGTTTCACAGCGGCTTCAACCCCTTCGTTGTTAAACCCCATTCGATTGATCAAGCCTTGATCTTCGGGCAAACGAAACAAACGTTTTTTGGGGTTTCCGGGCTGGGGCTTTGGAGTGAGTGTTCCGATTTCTACAAAACCAAAACCAAAATTCGAAAGCTCTTGATACAATTTGGCGTCTTTGTCAAATCCAGCAGCCAAACCCACTGGGTTGGGAAAGCGAAGCCCAAATAAAGTTCGCTCCAAACGTGGATCGCTAACCCTGTAGAAAGTACGAAGCAGACTTCCTATCCCGGGAATTGCATGCAACAGTTTGATTCCTTTAAAAACAGCGTGATGTACCCCTTCGGGGTTAAACAAAAAAAGTATGGGTTTTATAAAGAATCGATACATACAATAAAAAAACATCCCGCCAAGGCGGGATGAAAATACTTTTTAAGATTTAGCTGGGGGAGGATTTAATTTGGCACTCATTTCCAAAGAAATAGAACTGCGCTCCACTTTTAGCTTTCCGGCTAGGGTTTCAATCACACAAGTGTTGTCTTTGTCATTCAACTCCACCACTTTGGCGTGGATGCCGCTTTTGGTCACAATGCGATCTCCTTTTTTGAGTTGATTCATAAAGTTCTTTTCCTTTTTTTGACGACGTTGTTGTGGCAAAATGATGAAGAAAAAAAACACCACTAGCATTAAGAGTAAAAACGGTAACTGTCCGGAGAATCCTTCCATTATAGGCGATTTGTTTGGGTTAAGTATTAATTTGTTTTTTGCGCATCGCGCTGACTTTGCTTCGCTGGATCGGGTGTAACTTGCGATTTGATACGCAACATTTCTCTTCCACTTTTGGTGTTGGCTGAAATGGTTACTGATTTTTGCTGAATTCCAGGTTTGTTAGACGAATCAAAACTTACCTCAATGGTTCCTGTTCCTCCCGGTGCAATGGGTGTGTTTTTGGGATATTGTGGTACAGTACACCCACAACTTCCTCGAGCATCTACAATGATTAAATCGGCATTACCGGTGTTGGTAAAACTGAACGTAGTGGTAACTTTTTCTCCTTCCTTGATGGTTCCAAAATCATGAGAGGTTTTGTCAAAAGTCATGACAGGAGCCTCAGCGGAATTGGAAGAGGATGCCTCATTGGAAGGCGCAGCAGCGTTGGTGGTCGCATTAGTCGAATTGACTTTCTTGGCTGCACTTTCTTGACAAGCGGTTAAACTTAAAGTGACAAGTGCTAACAGTGTAAGGATATATTTATACATAGTGATTAATTTTTTGTCAAAAATATAAAAAATATCTCACTGTAAGCCCCTTCCGCTCTTCTGTAATCGTTGTGCAGAGGAAAATTCTTTGACCAGTTTATCCAAAACCCCATTCACAAAGTGATTGCTCTTGGGCGTGGAATAATCTTTGGCGATTTCTAAGTACTCATTTAGGGTTACTTTGGGAGGAATTGAGGGGAAATACAACAATTCACCAATAGCAATTTTAAGAATGATGGCGTCCAACTGCGCAATCCGATCGGGATCCCAATTGGGTGTTTTGCCGATCAGTTCGGATTCCAAAGATGCCTCGTTTCCAATTACTTTTTCCAAAAGATCTACGCCAAAATCCATGTCTTCTTTGCTCACTACGGGCTGCGGAAAGGGAAGACTGGAAACATCATTGACTTTAATTTTTTTGAGGGTTTTCAGTAAAAAGGTGTTTACGATAGGAAGATCATCCACCCAAGTCAGTTCACGGTCTTCTAAATAATTAAACAAATAAGGATGGGGTGTGATAATATGACGGAAAAAATAAACCAGCAGTTGTACGTCATCCTTGGCGTTTGGTGCCTCCAAAGCCGTGTGTTGCGCAAACGCTTCGCTTTCAAAAAGGAGATTGATCAAATCTTTGAGAAACTTAAATTCCAAATCCCATTGATCAATTTTTTTGTTTTTTAAAAGTTGGGCTAAAATAGGGTGTTGAACAATAAACCGTGATGCCGAGTTTTGCAACAACAACTCAAGAGCTGCAATACGCTTCTGGTCTTCAATTTTATTTTTACGATAGGTTTCTAGTTGTTCCTCGGCGGCTGCAGCGACCGCTTTGATGAGTGCCAACAATAACAAATAAAGATCAAATGTCGCTGCTACACTGCCCTTGAAAAAAGCCACTTCACTTTCGAGGCGATCGCTTTTGGATAATGAAAAGGAATAAACAGATTGCATTACCTTCACGCGAATATGACGTCTTGTTAGCATGTGTCAGAACTTTTTTTAATGCGGTAAAAATAGTTTATTCTCACCAATATAAAACCTACTTTAAACAATAAAAGTTTTTTCAAATCCTATTTCAACAGCATTCAATTGTTTACCTTTGATAGCGATTTACGGAATGAAAGAATTATTATATCTCAATAAATATCTGGTCAAATACAGACTCCAGTTACTTCTGGGAATTCTCATTACCATCATTTCAAGAATTTTTTCACTTTTCGCCCCCCGACTGATCGGAAATTCTCTGACAGCCGTAGAAAATTTCTTAAAAATTCCAGCTGCCGATCCCTCAGAAATCAAACATTTATTGCTCATCAATATTTTAATCATTGTTGCCACCGCCTTGATTTCCGGTTTTTTTACTTTTTTGATGCGACAAACCATCATTAATGTTTCACGTTATATTGAGTTTGATCTAAAAAATGAAGTGTTTTGGCATTACCAAAAGCTCACCCACCGCTTTTATAAAAACAATAGTACTGGTGATTTGATGAACCGCATCAGCGAAGATGTTGGAAAGGTGCGCATGTATGTAGGTCCTGCCATCATGTACAGCATCAACACCATTGCCCTTTTTGTCATTGTGATTGGCTATATGGTAAGTATTGCTCCCACTCTGACCCTCTATACTCTTGCGCCTCTCCCTGTATTATCATTTACAATATACAAACTAAGCCGCATCATCAATATTAGAAGCACTGCGGTTCAGGAAATGCTTTCCAAAATGTCTTCTTTTGCGCAAGAAAGCTTTAGTGGCATCAGTGTCATCAAATCCTATAATTTACAAACTTCCATGCAGTCTGGTTTTAATGGGCTGGTAACGGAAAGTTATGACAAGAACATGCAGTTGGTCAAAGTTCAATCGTGGTTTTTTCCACTGATGATCTTGTTGATCGGATTCAGCAACCTCATTGTTATTTATATTGGTGGAAATCAATACATCCAAGGGGAAATTGAAATTGGAGTATTGGCAGAATTTATTATTTATGTCAATATGCTCACATGGCCCGTGGCTGTGGTGGGATGGGTGACGTCCATTGTGCAACAAGCCGAAGCTTCCCAAAAACGGATCAACGCTTTTTTAAAGGAAGTTCCCGAAATTTTTGATGGGGCTGGAGTGCAAGATACCATCGTAGGAAATATTCACTTTAAAGACGTTTCGCTTTATTATCCCGAAACCGAAATAGAAGCCTTAAAAAAGATTAACTTCCAATTAGCCCCGGGGCAAACCTTGGGAATCCTTGGAAAAATTGGTTCTGGAAAATCCACGCTTCTCGATCTGCTTGCACGATTGTACGATCCTTCCTCGGGTTCCATTGAACTGGATGGTCATGATTTAAAGCATTTTAAATTAGAAAGACTGCGTTCATGGATTGGTTATGTACCCCAAAATGCATTCTTGTTTTCGGAAACCATAGCGGATAATATTCGTTTTGGAAATAAAGACGCCTCCGAAGAAGAAGTCATTCAGGCGGCTAAAAACGCAGTTGTTCATGAAAACATCGTCAACTTTGCCGAGGGGTACAAAACGCTTTTGGGCGAACGCGGCATCACCCTCTCTGGGGGACAAATTCAAAGAGTTGCCATTGCCCGTGCGTTGATCAAAAATCCAAAAATCTTGCTGTTGGATGATTGTCTTTCGGCGGTAGATACCGATACCGAAGAACTCATTTTAAGAAATCTGAAGGGGATTTGCGCCGATAAAACCACACTTATTGTCAGTCATCGAATCTCCTCCATCAAGCATGCAGACCTCATTCTTGTTCTTGAAAATGGAGAAATCATTCAACAAGGCAAACACCGTGAATTAGCCCTCAAGGCAGGATATTACAAGGATTTGAACGAAAAACAGCAATCTCAGCGGTCAAAATAATTTGTCGTTCGCATTTTTTTTTCTAAAATTGAAGACAACTTGACGCTATGTACGAGAATGAAGATGGAATGGAAGACATTTATTCCAAAATAATTAGAGCAGGTCGAAGAACCTATTTTTTTGATGTTCGCGAAACTAAAGCGAGTGACTATTACTTAACCATCACGGAAAGTAAAAAGTTCACCAACGATGATGGTTCCTACCATTATAAGAAGCATAAAATCTATTTGTATAAAGAAGATTTTGCCGATTTCAAAGAAGCTTTAGACAGTACAATGAATTTTATTTTGAGCGAACGCGGAAAAGAAGTCATCAGCGAACGCCATCAAAAAAATTACAATCCTGAAGAAAACAGAAGTGGTGTTTCTGCTTCCAATTTTTCAGATCTAAATTTTGAGGATATTTAATCGCTCCGTTTCTCTGAAAAACCATTTTATCGCATTGTTTATCAATGCGATTTTTTTTTGAAATAAAGAGGGCTATAGAATTTGCTGCCCGTTGGGGAGTTCTGATTCCGGAGCCAGGAGTATCACCCCTCCTTCTTCTTTGGCTCCCAATACCAAAAATTGGCTTTCAAAGTGAGCAATTTTTCGATGCCCTAAATTCACAGCGCCAATCACCTGACGGCCCAACAATTGCTCTGGAGTATACCGATCCGTTATTTGTGCCGAGCTTTGCAATACTCCCAAGGGACCGAAATCAACGGTGAGTTGATAGGCGGGTTTTTTGGCTTCAGGAAAAGGCTGGGCGGTAATTATAGTTCCAACTCGTAAATCCAGCGATTGGAAGGCGGCGTAGTCAATCATATTTCGATTAAAAAAACAAAAATACTATTTTTAACGTCAAATAAAACATCAAGCTATGGCTTTGACTGAATCCTATATGTTGCCCCTTGGCACCCCCGCACCTGATTTTACATTGCTCAACGTTCGCGATCAACAACCTACCCATTTACAAGAAAATAGTGGGAAGAAAGGAACGCTCATCGTTTTTATGTGCAATCATTGCCCCTATGTGGTGCATTTGATTGATGCCTTTGTCGCTATGGCAAAAAGTTTGGAGGAACAGGGCATACAAACCATCGCCATTTCTAGTAATGACATCCATTCGTACCCTCAAGATGGTCCGGATGCCATGACGCAATTTGCCCGCGCACACGATTTTAGTTTTCCTTACCTCTACGATGCCACCCAAGCGGTTGCTCATGCCTATCAGGCCGCTTGTACCCCGGATTTCTATCTGTTTGATCAGGATTTAAGATTGTTCTACCGCGGTCGGTTTGATGCCTCCCGACCGGGAAATGAGCTTCCCCTCAACGGAGCCGATCTCAAACACGCCACCACGGCATTATTGCAGGAACAAAAAATACCCGATCCGCAATACCCGAGTATGGGATGCAATATCAAATGGAAAGCGGGAAACGAACCAAAGTAGTTTTAAGAAGAAAAATCTACTAAAGCGACTTCAAAAATCAATGTGGCATTGGGGGGAATGACTCCTCCTGCCCCGGCTTCGCCATAGGCCAATGCACTGGGAATTACCAATTTTGCAAGTGCTCCTTTGTTGAGCAAAGCTATCCCTTCATCCCAACCAGAAATCACTTGACCCACTCCCAATTGAAATTCGATGGGTTGATTGCGTTGATAGGAGGAATCAAATACGGTTCCATCCAACAACATCCCTCGGTAATGCACACTCACCTTATCTCCGGCTTTGGGTTGATCTCCTACCCCTGGTTTTTTGATTGTATAATACAGTCCACTGGATGTAACTTCCATCCCTTTCACGGCTTCTTCCAATACTTTTTTCTCAGCATTTTTTGCCGCTTCTTTTCTTGCTGCACCTCCGGCTTTAAATTCTTCAAAAGCTTGTTCCGCATTCCACGCTTCTGCAATGGCTCCGTGTCGCTCGATGGTTAAACTTTCAATGCTATCGCCTTGCGCAATTTGATTGACGACCTCTTGCCCTTCGGTGACATAACCAAATACAGTATGTTTTCCATCCAACCAATCTGTAGGCGTGTGGGTGATAAAAAACTGACTTCCGTTAGTGCCCGGTCCGGCATTGGCCATTGAAAGTGTTCCAGGACGGTTGTGTTTCAATTCAGGGTGAAATTCGTCCTCAAATTGGTAGCCCGGTCCGCCTGAACCACTACCTTTTGGACAGCCCCCTTGAATCATAAAATTTGCAATCACGCGATGAAATTTCAAACCATCATAATAGGGAGTTCCTGTGGGTTTCACATTATTTTCTTGCGTTCCTTCTGCCAAACCGACAAAATTGGCAACGGTTCCCGGGGTTTTTTGGTAGGTGAGTTCCAATTCTATTTTCCCTTTGTTGGTGTTGAAAATGGCGTAGATTCCTTCTTTCATGCGTGCGCTTTTAGTTTAATGAATAGTCTTTTGGAGAGGCTCCTATGCCCATGGGCGTACTCTCATCACAGCGCAAAGATAACAATCATGAGGAAAAGAGCGTAAAAACTTGAAAGAAGCTTAATTGGCAATCTCACTAAAGAATTGAATCCGATATAAGCGAAGTTCTTCTTCTTCATAATCCCCATCAAATTCTTCTAAAGCTGCGTCTATGGAATCACTTTCGGCATCAATAAAATAATCGTAAAGTTCTTCGATTTGCTCCTCATCCAAGAGCTCCTCCAACCAGTAGCTGATATTTAATTTGGTTCCCGAAAAAACAATGGTCTCCATTTCCGTGATCAGTTCGTCCATTTTCATTCCTTTGGCGGAAGCTATATCGTCCAAAGAAAGTTTTCGATCTACACTCTGAATCAAGTATAATTTTAAGGTGGAATTGACCCCAGTACTTTTAACAATCAAATCATCGGGTCGAATAATGTCGTTTTCTTCCACATAGGTTTTAATCATGCGGACAAATTCCTTTCCGTAGCGTCTTGCTTTGCCTTCACCCACTCCATTGATTACGACCATTTCTTCTTCCGAAATAGGATATTTTAAACACATATCTTCTAAGGAATACTCCTGAAAAACGGCGTAGGGAGGAACTTTTGCGTTTTGAGCCACTTTTTTACGGAGCCCTAGCAACATTTTCATCAGCTGTGCATCCACCACCCCTTGGGCTTTGTTGGAAACAATTCCAAAACTGGGCGTGGTTTCGTACTTATGATCTTCTGTCATCATAAAGGAGGTTGGAGCTTTGACAAATGCATTCCCGGCATCGGTGATATGAATCACTCCGTACGTTTCAATTTCTTTGGATAAATAACCACCCACCAAAGCTTGGCGCATCAGTGCCATCCAAAACAGGGCATCTTTATCTTTACCAACTCCAAAAAAAGGCATTTGATCGGTTTTGTGCGATTGTATCAAAGCGTTTTTTTCACCGATAAGGGTTTTGACCAGCTCTTTGGATTTGTATTTTTGTTTTGTTTTGACCACAATTTCCAAGAGGATTTTCAAGGATTCTTTGGCCTCAAATTGTTTTTTGGGATAACGCATATTGTCATCCATATCGCCCCCTTCTCCGGTTGTATTGTCACATGCTTCTCCAAAATAATGAAGAATAAATTTTCGCCGAGAAATAGACGTTTCGGCATATGCCACCATCTCATTGAGCAGTGCTAAACCGATTTCTTGCTCGGCAACGGGTTTTCCTGACATGAATTTTTCAAGTTTTTCAATGTCTTTATAAGCATAAAATGCCAAGCAATGACCTTCTCCTCCGTCTCTTCCAGCGCGACCAGTTTCCTGATAATAACTTTCTATACTTTTAGGAATATCGTGATGAATCACAAAGCGCACATCGGGTTTGTCAATCCCCATTCCAAAGGCAATAGTCGCAACAATGACATGGCAATCGTCCTTTAAAAATTGATCCTGATTGTTAACCCGTGTTTTGGCATCCAAGCCGGCATGATAGGGCAATGCCTTGACTCCATTCACTTGAAGGGTTTGTGCTAATTCCTCTACCCTTTTGCGGGAAAGACAATAGATGATCCCGGATTTCTGGTCGTTTTGTTTGACAAAACGGATAATATCCGCATCCACTTGCGCCGTTTTTGGTCGCACTTCATAATATAAATTTGGGCGATTGAAAGACGCCTTGAAGACTTTGGCATCGGTGATTTGGAGATTGCGCATAATATCCTCTTGCACCTTGGGAGTGGCCGTTGCTGTCAGAGCAATGATGGGAATATTTTGTTTGAATTGCTCCAAAATAATCCGCAGGTTTCTGTATTCTGGTCGGAAATCATGACCCCATTCAGAAATACAGTGTGCTTCGTCAACGGCAAGAAAGGAGATGTTTACTTTCTGAAAAAATTCTACCGTTTCTTTTTTAGACAAAGACTCCGGGGCTACATAAAGGAGTTTGGTCACTCCCGCCACGATATCGTCTTTGACCCTGCGGGTTTCTGTTTTTGTTAAAGAAGAATTTAAAACATGTGCTATACCGTCTTCCGAGGAAACCCCTCGAATGGCATCCACTTGGTTTTTCATCAAAGCAATTAAAGGAGAAACTACTATGGCTGTCCCTTCTTGCATCAAGGCCGGTAATTGATAACACATGGATTTCCCTCCACCGGTAGGCATAATCACAAAACTGTCCTTTTTGTCAAGCACATTTTGAATAACCGATTCTTGGAGGCCTTTAAAAGCATTAAAGCCGAAAAATTTTTTTAGGGCTGACTGGATTGTTAATTCATTCATCAAGTACTACAAAAATATTTATTTGCCTATTTTTGTCCTAACAATATACCACTATTTGTTAAGTAAAACAACATAGCAATAACCAAAAATTTTCTATCAATAAATAGAATAAATCAAAAATATAAAAGTGAAAGAAAATCATAAACTGCTTGTCGAAGCCGTAAAGGGGACTTATCTTGCTCACTATTATTCGGCATTAAATAAATTCTCCTTTTCATTATGAGCCAAAAAGACGAAATGTCATTTTTAGACCACCTGGAAGAACTACGGTGGCATTTGATCCGCTCTGCAATTGCTGTTTTGAGTTTGGCCACAGGAGCGTTTATTTTCAAAGATTTCATCTTCAATGTACTGCTTTTTGGTCCTAAAGACAAAAGCTTTATCACCTATCGCGTGTTTTGTTCGATTTCTCAAAAATTGGGGCAAACCAGTGATTTTTGCTTGGAAGAGTTACCCTTTCGGATTCAGAGTAGAACCGTTTCTGGACAGTTTTCTGCCCACCTTTGGACTTCTGTTTTGGCCGGTTTTATTGTAGCTTTCCCCTTCATCATTTATGAATTTTGGAAATTTATCAGTCCCGGACTCTATGAAAACGAACGCAAAAATGCCCGAGGATTTATTTTTATCGCTTCACTTTTATTTTTCATAGGTGTGCTTTTTGGGTATTATATCGTTACTCCGCTGTCCATTAACTTTTTGGGGAATTATTCGGTGAGTAGTCAAATCTTTAACGATTTTGATTTGAGTAGTTATATCGGACTTTTAAGAACCTCTGTGTTGGCCTCGGGAATTATTTTTGAGCTGCCGATTATCATCTATTTCCTCACACGGGTGGGGCTAATTACGCCGGAATTCCTAAGGAAAAACAGAAAAATATCATTGGTACTTGTCTTGAGTTTGTCGGCCATCATCACACCGCCAGACATTGCCAGTCAAATCATCGTGAGCATTCCAATCTTAATTCTTTATGAAGTGAGTATCTTGATTGCTAAAATTGTAATCCGCAAACAACGTAAACTAGAAAAAGAGGGGGCATGAAACAAACCGTAGAAGAATTTAATACCTACCGGGAGGAAATGAATGAAAAACTCCTCGGTGCTTCTTCCAAAATTCTAAAGCGCATTTACAGCGTGGACAGTCAGGCCTATAAAGCCGGTGCTTTGGATGTACCCACCAAAGAATTGTTGGGCTTGGTCGCCTCGGCGGTATTGCGTTGTGACGATTGTGTCAAATACCATTTGCAAAAATGCTTTCAAGAAAAAATTACAACAGCAGCGGTAATGGAAACCCTCGAAATTGCAACAGTTGTCGGTGGAACTATCGTCATTCCTCATTTAAGAAAGGCTTATGAATTTTGGGAGGCCTTGGAACATCAATCGGAAAAGGAAGCATGAAATTAAAAGCATTATCGATCGAAAAAGCCTATCGCGGGCGCAAAGTGGTGAAAGGAATTTCTCTGGAAGTTTCCCAAGGACAAATCGTAGGCTTACTCGGACCCAATGGCGCCGGGAAAACCACTTCCTTCTATATGATCGTCGGGTTGATTAAACCCAATGCGGGTACCATCCTTTTGGATGACCAAGAAATCACCAAATTCCCCATGTACCGCAGAGCGCAACAAGGCATCGGTTATTTGGCACAAGAGGCTTCTGTCTTTCGAAAGTTGACCGTGGAGCAAAACATCTTGAGTGTATTGCAAATGACCTCCTTGAGCAAGGCCGATCAATGGGCCAAAACCGAATCTTTGATTCAAGAATTTGGATTGGCACACATTCGTAAAAATCGGGGGGATTTACTTTCGGGAGGGGAACGTCGCCGAACAGAAATTGCAAGGGCATTGGCCACCGATCCCAAATTTGTGCTTTTGGATGAACCCTTTGCCGGAGTTGATCCGGTGGCGGTTGAAGACATTCAACGTATCGTAGCACATCTGAAAAAGAAAAACATCGGCATCCTGATTACCGATCACAATGTCCAAGAGACACTCGCCATTACCGACAAAACCTATCTCATGTTTGAGGGAAGCATCCTCAAAGCAGGTACCCCAGAGGAATTGGCCGAGGACGAGATGGTTCGGAAAGTCTATTTGGGTCAGAATTTTGAATTAAGAAAGAAAAAACTAGAGTTTTAAACTTACCTTTGCAGCGCATTTACTAAAATCAGCCAGCAAAAAACTATAATGTCCATAAACATCCGTCCTTTTCAAAAGGAAGATTTTAGAACTATCCATCAACTTATTTCAGAAGCTTTTAACGTTTCCAAAGACCATCCTCTACAAAATTCTTTTTTGGAACAAAACCATATTCACAGCTTTGTTGCGATGGAGAATGAAATCATTGTTGGAACGGCGACTTTGCATTTGATCTACAAAACCAATCGAATTATGGGTTTGATAGAAGATGTGGTTATCGCACCTCATGCACAAGGAAAAGGCATTGGAAAGGCATTGGTACTCCATTTGGTTGAACAATCAAAATCCCTTGGCTGTTATAAAACCATGCTCAACGCAGCTGCGAAAAATATTTCATTTTATGAAAAAATGGGTTTGGAAGTGGGAGAATATCAAATGGTCATTCGACATTAATTATAATTTGAATAGAAAAATATTATGTGCGGAATTGTCTCTTATTTAGGAAATCAAAATGCATTACCCCTTTTACTCGATGGGCTTCAACGTTTGGAGTACCGAGGCTACGACAGTGCCGGTATCTTTATCCAAGCCGGCGACAAAGCCCATAATGGCAAAGTGAGCGGAAAGGTTGATGACCTGAGAAAACACTTTGAAACAAGCCTCCTCAAAGAAGCGCATGTTGGACTGGGACATACCCGTTGGGCAACCCACGGTAAACCCAATCAAATCAATGCGCATCCTCACGAATCCAACGACGGAAGTTTGGTGTTGGTTCACAATGGAATTATTGAAAACTACGAATCCTTAAAAACCATTTTAGTAGAAAAAGGCTATCGTTTTAAGTCGGAAACGGATAGTGAAGTCTTAATCAATTGGATTCAAGAAATAAAAAATAGCAAACAACTGACTTTAGGCGAAGCCGTCCACTGGGCATTGCAAACTGTGGTGGGTGCCTACGGAATTGTTGTTTTTGACAAAACCCAACCAGATACATTGGTCACCGCCCGATTGGGAAGTCCCTTGGTGATTGGCGTAGGGGAAGACGAATATTTTGTGGCTTCGGATGCTACCCCTTTTATACAACACACCCGAAATGTGATTTATCTAAACGATCACGAAATGGCGATCCTCCAAAAAAACAAACCGATCGAGGTACAACATTTAAAAAGTAATACGCCCATAGACCCAGAAATCGAAAAACTGCACTGGAATTTGGAGGACATCCAAAAAGGGGGGTATGATCATTTTATGTTAAAAGAAATTTTTGAACAACCCCAAGCCATTAAAAACACCCTGCGCGGTCGGGTCAATTTGGAACAATCCAAAATTGATTTGAGTAGTATGAAGCGCAACGAAGATCGGTTTATCCATGCAACGCGTATTATTATTTTGGGCTGTGGTACTTCCTGGCATGCCGGATTGGTGGGCGAATATTTAATCGAAACGTTGGCTCGGATTCCTGTAGAAGTGGAATACGCCTCCGAATTTCGTTACCGCAATCCAATCCTCTATCCCACTGACATTGTCATCCCCATTTCGCAATCGGGAGAAACCGCCGATACTTTGGCGGCCGTGAATATTGCCAAAGAAAACGGTGCCTTTATCTATGGAATTTGTAATGTGGTGGGAGCGACCATTCCCAGAGCCACCGACGATGGTGTCTATACCCATGCTGGCCCAGAAATTGGAGTGGCATCCACCAAAGCATTTACTTCTCAGGTGGTGGTGCTGATCATGATGGCGCTTAAATTGGCACGTCTTAAAAATGCACTGCCCAATGACCAAATCAATGAATTATTGCTGGAATTGAATCGGCTTCCCGAAAATTTGGAAACCCTTTTACAACATATTGAGCCGATACAACATTTGGCAAAAACTTTTGACACAGCGACCAACTGTCTCTATTTAGGACGGGGGTATAATTTTCCCGTTGCCTTGGAAGGCGCCTTAAAGCTTAAGGAAATTTCTTACATACATGCCGAAGGCTATCCCGCAGCTGAAATGAAGCACGGCCCCATTGCCTTGATTGATGAAGAAATGCCCGTTATCGTTATTGCTACCAAAAAAGGGCATTATGATAAAATTGTGTCGAATATTCAAGAAATCAAATCCCGAAAAGGACGAATCATCGCCATTGTTTCTGAAGGAGATGAAACCGTTAAAAAACTGGCGGATCACGTGATTGAAATTCCTATATCCTCAGAAATTTTTACCCCTATTTACGCTACACTTCCGCTGCAATTGCTGTCGTATTATATTGCAGTCAATCGAAATTGCAATGTTGACCAACCCCGGAATTTGGCAAAATCAGTCACGGTGGAGTAAACTCAACCCCAACGATTGCGAATTACATTGAGGAACAAATACAACACGATGAGCAAAGGAACTGCCACCCATTGGAAAAAATAAAACAAGGGGATACTGGAGAAAATCAGTATAAATTGATAGGTATAGGCAGACAATGTTGGTGCTGTTATTTTAAAAGAAAATAAGCGCAAGCGGACATTCATCAAAAAAACTGATAAAAAAGTGATAAATACCAAACCCGAAAAGGAAAACAAATAGGGTTTAAAATTTTGAAACAAGGGATGTGCAATTAACTGCGGTAGTGCCACTATAAAAAGGGCGTTGGCGGGTGCCGGCAGTCCTTTAAATTCATAAGCCTGTTCGGTGTCAATATTGAAATTGGACAAACGAATGGCCGCCGCCAAAGGAATCAAAAATCCGATCAAGGCCGGTGGAGCAATCGAAAAAGTGATGTTGTTAAATAAAAAAGGGAATTCAAATATCACTTCGCGTATTCCTATTTTTAAAAACAACTCATACATCACCACCCCGGGCACCAAACCACTGGTAATCAAATCGGCCATAGAATCCAACTGCATTCCAAAGTCGCTATCAACCTTGAGAATTCGAGCAAAAAAACCGTCAAACAAATCAAAGAAGGTTCCCAATAACACCATAAAAAAAGCGGCTTCGAAAAGGTTTTTAAATGCTAAATAAACGGCCATACAACCGCAGAAGAAGTTTAAAGCGGTCAGTACATTTGGTATGTTTTTTTTTATGATATTCACAGAAAATAAATATAATATTTTTACAAGATACGATTTGCAATAGCATCAAAAAAATTACTTTCGTAGAAATGTTTATGAAAAAAAAATATCTTTTCCTCAGTGTGCTATCGGGGCTTTTATTTGCGGTCAGCTGGCCCACCTATGGCTTTGTGATATTGATTTTTGGAGCATTGGTACCCCTCCTTTTTTTAGAAAACCTAATCCGTGAGGATTCTTATAAACACAAGAAAAAACGTTTTTTTGCCTACAGCTATTTGAGTATTTTGATATGGAATGTGGGAACCACTTGGTGGCTCTATAACTCCACACTATTCGGAATGCTTTTTGCCATCTTGTGCAACACTTTGTTTTATGCCTTGCTGCTACTGCTTTTTTCATGGAGTCGAAATCGTCTGCCCAATAAATCGGCTTATGCTTTTTTGCTTTTTCTTTGGCTGGCCTTTGAAAAGCTTCATTTGATTTGGGATTTTTCATGGACGTGGCTCAATCTTGGAAATGCTTTTTCGGAACATATTTATTGGATTCAATGGTATGCCTATACAGGCACTTTTGGAGGCAGCCTTTGGGTCTTACTCATCAATTTGAGTTTGTTTCATTTACTCCAAAAAGTCTCCTTTCGAGTCCATCCTCAATTATTCCTCAAAAGAAGTGTACCCATCCTTTTGGGAATTGCACTCCCTATTGCTATTTCATTGCTGCTCTATCGACAGGTGGAGGACGTGGACGAAAAAATAGAAGTAAGCCTTTTGCAACCCAATATTGATCCCTATCAGACCAAATATCGATTGACCAATGCTGATTTTTTGACGCAAATGCAAGCAATGACGCAAGATCAGTTGAGCACTAGTACGCAGTATTTACTAACTCCCGAAACCTTTTTTGCCGAAGGCTGGGGGGAACGATTGATCGGCTTTGAAACCAGCCCATTGTACAATTCCTTACAGCGCTTTTTAGATGCATATCCGAACTTACAACTCATCACAGGCATCCAATTGTACAATGTCTATCGGCAAAAAAAAGCCCCTACTCCTACCGCCAATTTGGAACAAAATGAATTATGGGTGGATTATTACAACAGTGCCATGGCACTGAGCACAGAACAAGCCTTTGAAGTGTATCACAAATCCAAATTGGTGGTGGGCGTCGAAAACATGCCTTTTAAATCCGTTTTAAACCCCCTGTTGGGAAAAGTAATGCTCGATTTGGGAGGTACCGTTGCCAGCAGAGCCACCCAAAAAGAGCGAAGTGTGTTTACGCACCCGCAAACCACCTACAAGGCTGCCCCCATCATTTGCTGGGAATCTATCTTTGGAGAATTTGTAACCGGCTATGTCCGCAATGGTGCTGATTTTTTAGCCGTCATTTCCAACGATGCTTGGTGGAAAAACACCGAAGGACATCGGCAATTGTTAAGTTATACCCGCCTAAGAGCCATAGAAACCCGCCGCGATATTGCCCGAAGTGCGAATACTGGAATTTCAGCCATCATCAACGCTAAAGGAGAAATCGTTGCACAACTGGACTATAACACCGCCGGAGTGTTGCAGGGAACGGTCAGTCCCAGAGATGAAATCACCTTTTATGTACGTTATGGTGATCTTATTGCGCGCTGGTCGGCTCTCATTGCAGGACTACTTTTTTTACTTGCCCTAAGAGGTAAAATAAAGAAAGAAGAACCGTTGTAGCCTGAATGTGTATCAGCCCTCTATTTAATCAGAATTATTACCTTTGTAATGCTTTATCTAAATGAAGAAGAATTATGAAAGAGAATAAAGTCTACACCAAAACGGGAGACGACGGTACCACAGGATTATTTTCCGGAAAAAGAGTTCCCAAACATCATATACAAATTCAAGCCTATGGCAGTATTGATGAATTGATCGCTTGGCTGGGGCTATTAAGAGACCTTGAAGAATCTAAAGAAAATCACGATCGTTTGGTGAAGATTCAGGAAGAATTGATGGTGGTGTCAACACAATTGTCGTTGGCTTTGGGTACTTCCCTACCCGCCTACTTGCAGCCCATCAGCATGAGCTCGGTGGTTGCTTTGGAGCAAGAAATTGACCGCCTTACCGATTTGCTGCCCCCACTCAAACACTTTGTTATCCCCGGTGGAAATCCTTTGGTTTCTTATACGCATTTGGCGCGCTGTGTCTGCCGAAAAGCCGAAAGAGATATTACGGCACTCAATGAAGAAAAGCCTGTTGATCTCCTTATTGTTGCTTATGTCAACCGCCTTTCAGACTATCTTTTTACCCTCTCACGCAAGTTTGCACAAGACCTAAAAGTGAAAGAAATTAAATGGAACGCAAACTAAATTTGAATTTTTGTTGCACACATTTTATAAAAATCTATTTTTGCAAAAAAATGTAGGTTATGTATTGGACATTAGAACTCGCATCCTATTTAAGTGATGCTCCTTGGCCGGCTACCAAAGATGAATTGATTGATTTTTCGATTCGTACTGGTGCCCCACTAGAAGTGGTTGAAAATCTGCAGTCTATGGAAGATGAAGGAGATGTATACGAATCCATAGAAGAAATCTGGCCGGATTTTCCCACTGAAGAAGACTACCTCTGGAATGAGGATGAGTATTGACATTAAATTTCAATTAAAAAAAGTCTCGCCTAGAGGCTTTTTTTTTAATTACATTTGAACCTAATTAAAAGGCACGAGCCCACGAGCTAATGAGTATTTTAAACAGCATAATAAAAACCTTCGTTGGTGATAAAACCAAAAAAGACCTCAAAGATATCAATCCTTTGGTCGGTCAAATCAACCAACATCAAAAATCTTTTGAGTCCCTAAGTCACGACGCCCTGAGAGAAAAAACCGTCACCTTTAAACAACGTATTGCTGAAGTAAGAAAACCCTACGAACAAGCCATTGAAGAACTACAAGGGCAAGTCGTTCAAATCGCTGATATTGATCAGAAAGAACGCTTGTACGAGCAAATTGACCTGCAAGAACAAGAGGCTACCCATCGCATCGAAGCACTGTTGAACGAACTTTTGCCGGAAGCTTTTGCCGTTGTCAAAGAGACGGCGCGTCGTTTTGTACATAACACCACGCTAGAAGTTACAGCTACCCCTTACGACCGAACGCTATCGGAAACCTATGCTCATGTGAGCTTGAACGGTGATCAGGCTGTTTGGAGCAACTCCTGGGATGCTGCCGGAAAACCCATTACCTGGGATATGATTCACTATGATGTACAATTGATTGGAGGAATTGTCTTACATCAAGGAAAGATTGCCGAAATGCAAACCGGGGAAGGAAAAACTTTGGTTGCCACCCTACCCGTCTATTTGAATGCACTTACTGGAAAGGGAGTTCATTTGGTAACAGTAAATGATTATTTGGCGAAAAGAGACAGTGCTTGGATGGCTCCCATTTTTCAATTTCATGGGCTGACGTTGGACTGTATCGATTATCACCTTCCCAATTCGGAAGAAAGACGAAAAGCCTACCGCGCCGACATCACCTATGGCACCAATAACGAATTTGGTTTTGATTACCTCCGCGATAATATGGCCCACACGGCAGAAGATTTGGTTCAGCGCAAACCCAACTATGCCATTGTGGATGAGGTTGATTCCGTCCTGATAGACGATGCCCGTACTCCTTTGATTATTTCCGGACCAACACCCGAGGGCGACCGCAACGAATTTGATCAACTGAAAGGAAAAATTTCTGATTTAGTCACCAAACAACGCAGTTTGTTGAATGGTGTTTTGGCAGAAGCTAAAACCAAAATCAAATCTGGAGACACCAAAGAAGGTGGACTCCTGCTACTTCGTGTGTTTCGAGGACTTCCCAAAAATAAAGCATTAATCAAATTTTTAAGTGAAGAAGGCGTCCGACAACTCCTTCAAAAAACTGAAAATTTTTATATGCAAGACAACAATCGCGAGATGCACAAGGTAGACCAAGCCCTGTATTTTGTGATTGACGAAAAAAACAATCAGATCGATCTGACCGAAAAAGGAATCGAACTGCTTTCTTCCGATACAGATGACAAAAACTTTTTTGTACTCCCCGAAATTGGAGGAGAAATTGCAAAAATTGAGGCCAAATCCTTGGATCCCAAGAAAGAAGCCGAAGAAAAAGAGGTGCTTTTCAAAGATTTTGACGTCAAAAGTGAACGTATTCACAGCATGAATCAATTGCTGAAAGCCTACACCCTTTTTGAAAAAGACGTGGAATACGTACTCATGGACAACAAAGTAAAAATTGTTGACGAGCAAACCGGTCGTATCATGGAAGGGCGTCGTTATTCCGATGGTCTGCACCAGGCCATTGAGGCCAAAGAAAATGTCAAGATCGAAGCGGCTACACAAACCTATGCTACCATTACCCTGCAAAACTACTTCAGAATGTACAACAAGCTTTCGGGAATGACCGGAACAGCGGTAACAGAAGCGGGTGAATTTTGGGAAATTTACAAATTGGATGTGATTGAAATTCCAACCAATCGACCCATTGCCAGAAATGACGAAAACGATTTAATCTACAAGACCAAACGCGAAAAATACAATGCGGTGATTCAAAAGGTTACGGAACTCTCAGCCGCCGGACGTCCCATTTTGATTGGTACGACCTCCGTGGAAATTTCGGAACTTTTGAGTAAAATGCTCAACATCCGCAAGGTACAACACAATGTTTTGAATGCCAAAATGCACAAAAAAGAAGCGGACATTGTGGCCGAAGCAGGGAATCCCGGAGTAGTAACCATCGCCACCAATATGGCGGGTCGGGGTACGGATATCAAACTGAGTGAAGCCGTAAAAAAAGCGGGAGGATTGGCCATCATCGGGACAGAACGTCACGATTCACGTCGTGTGGATCGTCAGCTCCGTGGACGTTCCGGACGTCAAGGAGATCCCGGAAGCTCGCAGTTTTATGTCTCGCTGGAAGATAATTTGATGCGTCTTTTTGGTTCCGAAAGAGTCGCCAAAGTAATGGATAAAATGGGCTTGGAAGACGGAGAGGTCATCCAACATTCCATGATGACCAAATCCATTGAGCGTGCCCAGAAAAAAGTAGAAGAAAACAACTTTGGGATTCGAAAACGCTTGTTGGAATACGACGATGTCATGAATGCCCAACGAGAGGTGATTTACAAAAGACGTTTTCATGCCCTACAAGGGTCGCGTTTAAAGTTGGATGTGCTCAATATGTTGTACGATACCTGTGAGGAAATTGTACTGAATAACAAAGGTGATTTCAAAAACTTTGAATTCGAAACCATCAGTAACTTTTCCATCACTTCGCCCATAGATGCTGAAACTTTTGAGAAAACAGAGGAGGCCACTTTGGTGCATCATTTTTATGATGCCCTCTTGAAGCATTATCAGGAAAAAACCGAATTGAATGCAAAAATCGCCTATCCGGTGATTAAAGATGTATACGAACGTCCGGGAAATAATTTTCAGCGTATAGTGGTGCCTTTTACCGATGGTGTGAAGACGCTCAATGTGGTGACCGACTTGGAACAGGCGTATACCTCCGAAGGAAAACAGTTGATCGAAGATTTTGAACGAAATATTACCCTTGCCATTATTGACGATGCTTGGAAAGTACATTTGCGCAAAATGGACGAGTTAAAACAATCGGTGCAATTGGCCGTGCATGAACAAAAAGATCCTCTTTTGATTTATAAATTCGAAGCCTTTGAATTGTTCTCCTCCATGTTGAGTAAGATGAATCGAGAAGTGCTTTCTTTCCTAATCAAAGGGAGTTTACCCACTCAAAATCAAAATGCCATACAAGAGGCGAAACGCCCCGTACGCAGCAAACAGCAATTGAAAACCTCTAAAGACAATGTACTCAACACCGAAGAAATGGCGGAACGCAGCAGATCGGTCGGTGCCGGAGCAAGTCAAGCTTCACGGCCCGTTGTAGAAACCATCGTACGAGAACAACCCAAAATTGGTCGCAATGAAAAGGTTACCATAAAAAATATAGCCACGGGAGCGACAAAAACCTTAAAATTTAAACAAGCAAAAATTCTTCTCGATCAAGGAGGTTGGGTCATTAGCTCATAATTTATTACCTTTCTAAAAAAGTTCGGTATGGAGGCTTATGCTGCCATTTTGCTTTGGGCGATTCCCGCATTTATGGTATTGGTTATCATTGAAATTTTTTATGGCCATTTTACGCATAAACAAACCTACACCTTCATGGACACGCTTTCGAGTTTGAGCTCCGGCATGACCAATATCATCAAAGACTTACTGGGATTGGCCATTGTTTTGATCCCCTATCCCTTTTTAGAACAAAAAATTGGTCTGTTTGACTTCAGCAATACCGTGTTGGTGTATAGTATTGCTTTTATCTGTATGGATTTTGCTTCCTATTGGGTGCATCGTCTGAACCACAAAGTAAATCTTTTTTGGAATACCCACATCATCCATCACAGCAGTGAGGAGTTTAATTTGGCCTGTGCCTTGCGTCAAACCATATCCAATATACTTGTGTTTCAAGCCGTTTTTTTGCTTCCCTCAGCGTTTTTGGGCGTGCCTCCAAAAGTCATCATAACACTGGCACCCTTGCATCTTTTTGGACAGTTTTGGTATCACACCCGTCATATTGGAAAATTGGGAATTTTAGAATATTTCTTGGTGACACCCTCCCAACATCGGGTACACCACGCAATTAATCCCATTTATATTGATAAAAACCTTTCTGCTATTTTTTGTGTTTGGGATCGTCTTTTTGGAACTTTTCAAGAGGAATTGGAAAGTGAACCCCCGGTCTATGGCACCCTAAAACCTGTCCGATCTTGGAATCCTTTATGGATAAATTTTCAACATCTTTGGGGCATACTGCAAGATGCTTGGCACACGCAGCGGTGGACGGATAAATTGAAAATTTGGTTTATGCCTACAGGATGGCGCCCTCAAGATGTCTTAAAAAAATTTCCTCGTTTCTCCTATGGCGACCCCGTAAACGATCAAAAAAAATATGCACCCCACTACAATACCTTTTGGAAAAGTTTGGCCATTTTTCATTTTGTTGCCATCATGATTTTACTGCTTTTCTTTCTTTCAGAATTTGATCATTTTAGCAATTTAATACGCATCGGATTTGGGATTTTTCTTTTGCTATGTGTCTTTGGTTTTACTGCTTTGATGGATTTGCACAAATGGGCATTGGGTTTTGAGGTGTTTCGAGCACTGCTGGGCATTGAACTATTGTCGTTGCCCCAACTTGCTTTTTTCAACCAAGCGTACCCACTCTTTTACATTCTCTTTTTTATCTATTTTGGAGTAAGCCTTCTCCTGACCTATCGAGCATTTTTACAGCACCCCTCTCATCCTTTGACGCACTGAAAATGGAGCCACCATGGGAGTATCTGCTTTTGGGCCCTGCGCATCCTTTTCGAGGAGGAATTGCCAATACCCAACACCAATTGGCAAACGCCTTGATAGCGCAGCAAAAAAGCGTTCAACTACTGACTTTTACCCAACTCTATCCCCATTTTCTTTTTCCCGGAAAATCCCAATGGAGTAGTGAATCAGCTCCAAAAAACCTTGACATTGTTCGCCTGCTGCACACCTACAATCCCTTGACTTGGAAAAAAGCCATTGCTTACATCAATCAAAAAAAACCTAAAAAGGTCATCTTTCGCTATTATACTCCATTTTTAGCACCACTGTATGGGTTTATTGCCCAAGGGCTCCATCCCGACATTAAGAAAATCGCTTTAGTGGACAATTGGATTCCCCACGAACGCAAGCCTTGGGACTCCCTCCTGAATCGCTATTTTGGAAAACAAATGGATGGATTCACAACACTCTCTCCTTATGTTGCCGCCCAGATTGAAGCTGCCGGATATAAAAACAAGGTATGGGCAGGTTTTCATCCCATCGCCGAGGGTCTTCCCGTTCCCATTTCAAAAGCAGCTGCTCGTGAAATTTTGGGGTGGAAACATGAACCCCACACGGTGCTTTTCTTTGGTTTGATTCGTCCCTATAAAGGTTTGGATCTTTTGATCCGCGCTTTTGCAGAGGCACCACTAAAAAACAGCCCCATCCAATTGCGGATTGTGGGAGAGTGTTATGAAAATCCAAAAAAATATACGGACTTGGTGGATGCTTTAGAACTGAATAATAAAATTCATTTTCATTTTACCTATGCCGAAAAAGAAGCGATTCGCGACTATTTTTGTGCTTCAGATGTCGTTGCACAAACCTACCGAACAGCCACCCAAAGTGGCGTGACTCCCCTCGCCTATCATTTTGAACGCCCACTATTGGTGAGTGACACCCCAGGCTTACGCGATCCCATCCTGCAAGATCAAAGTGGAATCGTGGTCGAAAATACGCCTCAGCAGATCGCCCAAAAGTTGCAAACGCTTCTAGCTACAGAAACGGTTTCTCTTTATAAAGAAAATATTTCACGCGCCAAATCCAACTACCATTGGAAGGATTTTGTACAACAATGGGAAGCTGCTTTAGAATCACAATTTTAAAATCTGTGTCACTTTAAAGTCCTTTTTTCACAGAACACCTACATTTGTTGTGGAAATCAATTATTATGGGAGGGCATCATCATCACGACCATCACCAACACGATTCACAGAAGAATTTTAAAATTGCCTTTTTCCTCAATCTCGGATTTACAATTTTTGAAATTATCGGTGGACTCTATGTAAACAGTGTTGCCATACTTTCGGATGCCGTTCATGATTTGGGCGATAGCCTATCCATAGGAACCGCTTGGTACTTGGACAAAAAATCAAAAAAAGGAGCCAATGAAAAATATTCCTATGGCTACGCCCGCTTTTCGCTTTTGGGGGCTTTGATTAATTGTGTTGTGCTCCTCATCGGATCCCTTTACATCGGAAGGGAAGCCTTGGAACGCATACTTCATCCGGAAGCGACCAATGCCGAAGGGATGTTTTATTTTGCATTGGTAGGCCTTGTTGTAAACGGCTATGCGGCATGGAAAATGAGTCGTGGAAATTCGCTTAATGAAAAAGTCATTTCGTGGCATTTGATTGAAGATGTATTGGGTTGGGGAGCCATTTTGATCGGTTCGATAATCCTGTTTTTTTATGATTCGCCCTATATAGACCCCATATTGTCCTTGTTGATAATGCTCTATATTCTTTATCATGTCGTTCATAAATTACGCCAAACGCTTTTTCTTTTTTTACAAGGAACCCCATCAAAAGCGCATGTGGAGTCCATCAAAAATAAATTGCTAAAAATTGAACACGTACAATCCCTTCACGCCGTTCATATTTGGTCCTTGGATGGACATAATCATGTGTTTACGGCACATATTGTTTTGGAACACATTTCCACTTTTGATCGGCTTAAAGAAGTCCGTCAACAGATTAAAAACGTTTTAGCACCTAATCAATTTCAACATTTAACCATAGAAACAGAATTGGATCCGTCCAGCTGTTCATTAAACAAAAATCAATAATTCCATGGGAAAAGCAAAAGATTCTCTCACCCCCAAAACCACTGCCTTCATCAATGCTCAAAAAATGTTTTTTGTAGCCACAGCAGCAAAAAACGGTTACATCAATCTATCCCCCAAGGGCGGTGCAGAAATCAAAGTTGTGGATTCCAAAAAAATTGTTTGGTTGAATTATACCGGCAGCGGAAATGAAACCGCCGCCCACTTGTTACAACTGCCCCGCATCACGCTTATGTTTTGTGCTTTTGAAGGTCGTCCCAATATCTTAAGGGTTTATGGGGAAGGAAAATGTCACCACCCCGGAGACCCCAGCTATACCTCCTATATTTCACTATTTAAAGACACTGCAGGGGTTCGGCAAATTGTAGAAATCACTGTTGAGCGGGTAACCGATTCGTGTGGTTTTGGAGTTCCATTAATGCAGTTTCAAGGACATCGTCCGGAACTCAAAGAATGGATTGACAGCAAAGGAGAAGAAGGAATTAAAGCCTACTGGAAAGCCAAAAACGTAAATAGCATCGATGGTTTTGATACTGGAATTCGTCCTTACTTAGACCCCGAATAATCTAGGGAAGGGCCTCCACCTCGGCAATTTTTGCTTTAATGATGCGATTCCATACTTCATAACCCGCTGCATTGAGGTGCAATTGGTCTTTAACAAACCACTCGGTTTTGGGTTTTCCTTCGGAATTCAGATAGGTGGGAACCGTGTTTACAAAATATAAATTGGGCGTTTGCTCGCAATAGGATTGCATCAATTGATTCACCTCATTAATTTTACTCCAGTGGTTCCAGCGACTTTGGGTGGGTGTAACAGCGATTTGCAAGATGGGAATTTCGGGATGTTTTGCACGGACTTGCTTTACAAAATATTTAAACAGTTGCAAAACTTCTTTGGGTGTTCCGTCTTTGGGAGACCCACTGATGTCATTGGCTACAAAACACACGAGCATACGGATGGGATGATCGGCTAAAATACGATCCGTGAAAAAAATCATATCGCGAAAATGTGCACCTCCATAGCCTCGCTGAATCACATGATAAGGAGCCATGTCGGTCGCCAGAGTTTTCCACAAGCGAATGCTGGAACTCCCAATAAAAAGAATGGCATCCTCTGGATATTGGGTGCTCGCATCCAAAGCCTCAAAAGCCTCGATCTCGGGCAGTGCCCATGCCGCATCGGTTTCCTTATACTTTTGCAAGGGGGAGCATCCTATCATCCACAACAACAGGATGATCCCTAGGATCGATGAGGAGTTTAATTTAGAAAGTCTATACATCCGCTGGGCTTAAAGCTCATAATAAATATTCTGTGGTTACAAAATTGGAATCTTTGGAATGTAACATGGACTCCAAGATCTCATTATTGTAGGGCGTGTCTTTGGATGCCACAAAGGTTCTGATGGAAAAAGAACGCAGCGCATCATACACACTGAGTGTCCCTACCGCTGAATTTTTACGACCCGTAAAAGGATACACATCCGGTCCACGTTGGCAGGCAGAGTTTAGATTTACACGACAAACCAAATTGGCCAAAGCGTCAATCAGAGGACCGATCTTTCGGACATCACGACCAAAAAGACTCACTTGCTGCCCGTAATTGGAAGTCGCCATAACTTCTAAAGGTTCATTAATATCTTTATAAGCAATAATGGGAATTACTGGGCCAAACTGTTCCTCGTGATACACGTCCATGGTTTCATTTACCGGATAGAGTACTGCTGGAAATGAATAATTTTCGGACAATTGCCCTCCTTTTTTGTTCAATATTTTTGCTCCTTTGGCAACGGCATCTTTGATCAAATCTTGGATATAGGCAGGCTTGCCGGGTTCGGGCAGCGGGGTCAAAAACGTATCTTCCCAAGGCATCCCAAAAACCAGTTCGTCCACGGCTTTCGAAAAACGGCGATTGAATTCATCGACGATGGATTCATGGACAAAAAGTACTTTCAAGGCAGTGCAACGCTGTCCATTAAAAGACAAGGTACCGGAAATACATTCTTTAATGGTGTTTTCCAAATCGGCATCAGGAAGTACAATTGCCGGGTTTTTAGCTTCCAAGCCCAAAACCAACCGCAAGCGGTTTTTGTTGGGATGTTCGTCTTGAAGGGCAACGGCTGAAGAACTGTGTCCAATCAATGCCAAAACGTCAATAACTCCCGTCTGCATGATGGGAGAAGCAATTTTACGACCTCTTCCAAAAACAATATTGACCACCCCCGGAGGAAAACTTTCTTGAAAAGCTTGCAACAAGGGCGCAATGAGCAATACACCATGCTTGGCAGGTTTAAAAATGGCTGTATTCCCCATGATGATGGCGGGCACCAATAAACAAAAGGTTTCGTTTAAAGGATAATTGTAGGGCCCCAAACACAGGACGACTCCCAAAGGTCCTCTTCGAATATGGGCGTGAATACCGCCTTGTTTATCGAATTTTGCTCCTTTGCGATCTAAATTTTTATATGCTTCAATGGTATCATAGATATAATCCACCGTTCTGTCGAATTCTTTGTAGGAATCACTTTTATTTTTGCAGATTTCCCACATCAGCAATTTGACCACCGCCTCGCGATGTTGCTTCATTTTTTCGACAAAGGTTTCCATACACTTCAACCGTTCAGAAACTTTCATGGTAGGCCATTTTCCTTGCCCTCTATTGTAGGCTGTGTTGGCGGATTCCAAGGCTTCCAAAGCTGCTTCGGACTCCATGTCAGGAATGGTTCCTAACAAGGTGGGAAGCTGTTCGCCCTCAGCATTGACGGTGCGAATGGTTGAATATACTTCCGAAGTGGCCCCTTCCCAGGTTTTTAATTTACCGTCAACTAAATATTGCTTAAAATGATAGGGGGTGATTTGAAATTCCTCAGGAACTTGCATAGATGTATGCTTCATAGACTTTTTTTTGCGCTTTTTTAAAATAAAAAATTGAAGTTATGCTTTTTCATCCGATCTACCAAAACCTTTTCCAATCAAGCAAAACGAAAATTGGTAATCCCGTGGATGAGGATAGGAATGCTCTTTTCTTTTCCAAAAAAAATAAAAAAAAAGCGTTTGTCGATCGACAAACGCTTTTCATTTTGTGAACGTTTATATTTGGTTTAAACGATTTTTTTCATGGCAGTCATGGAAGCTCTTAGCTCATAGCCCACCAATTCTACGGGATGATAACGAATAATCTCATTGATGTCGATCAATTGTTTGTTATCCACCCCATTGCCTTGATCTGCTCCATAGGCCGAACCGATGACATCCACATCTATGGATTTCATAAAATCGGTCAACATAGGCTTGGCTGCATGATCGAATAAATAACAACCATATTCTGCTGTATCCGAAATGATACGATTCATTTCGAACAATTTTTTACGCGCAATGGTGTTGGCAATTAAAGGTGTTTCGTGCAATGATTCATAATACGCTGACTCTTCTTTGATGCCGGCTTCCACCATGGTATCAAAAGCCAATTCAACGCCTGCTCTAACAAAAGCGACCATCAAAACACCGTGATCAAAATATTCTTGTTCGGAAATTTCTTGATCGGTATTGGTGGTTTTTTCAAATGCCGTTTCACCGGTTGCCGCGCGCCAAGTCAACAAGTTTTTGTCGTCATTGGCCCAATCTTCCATCATGGTTTTTGAAAAATGCCCGGACATAATGTCGTCCATATGCTTTTGAAACAGTGGCGCTAAAATTTCTTTCAACTGTTCTGACAATTCAAAAGCTTTGATTTTTGCAGGATTAGACAATCGATCCATCATATTGGTCACCCCTCCGTGTTTCAAGGCTTCTGTGACGGTTTCCCAACCGTATTGAATCAATTTTGATGCATAGCCAGGATCGATTCCTTTTTCTACCATTTTGTTAAAAGAAAGTATGGAACCGGTTTGTAGCACCCCACACAAGATGGTTTGTTCACCCATTAAATCTGATTTTACCTCCGCCACAAAGGAAGATTCCAAAACTCCGGCACGATGACCTCCCGTAGCAAAAGCATAGGCTTTCGCTTGGGCCAATCCATGTCCTTGTGGATCGTTTTCAGGATGTACAGCAATGAGGGTAGGTACACCAAAACCTCTTTTGTATTCTTCTCTTACTTCGGAACCCGGACATTTGGGAGCCACCATAATCACGGTTAAATCTTTACGGATTTGCATGCCTTCTTCCACTATGTTGAAACCATGAGAATAGGATAAGGTTGCGTTTTGTTTCATCAAGGGCATTACCGTTTGTACCACATTGGTATGGTTTTTATCGGGGGTAAGGTTGATGACCACATCGGCGAAAGGAATCAAGGCTTCGTAGGTGTCTACGGTAAAGTTGTTTTCCTTAGCATTTTGGTAGGAAGCACGTTTTTCTTTGATGGCTCCCTCACGAAGCGCATAAGCGATATCCAAACCTGAATCGCGCATGTTTAGGCCTTGGTTTAACCCCTGAGCCCCACATCCAACGATGACTATTTTTTTTCCTTTCAGCACTTCGATTCCGTCTTCGAATTCCGAAGCATCCATAAATCGGCATTGTGCCAGTTGGTTTAATTTTTCGCGTAATGAAAGTTGATTGAAATAATTGGCCATGATAAAATTATCTGTTTTTATTGTTTTTAAATGTATTTAATATTTCTGAAATACCCATTTTGGCTTTGGTTACTGATATTCTTCCAGAACGGACAAATTGTAACAAACCATAAGGTGCAAGGTCGGTTCTTAGTTTTTCTGTTTCCTCTCTGAATCCAGTTTTTTCAATGACGAAAAATTCGGGAGAAACCGTTACGATATTGGCGTGACTGTGTTTGATGATGTTCTGAATTTGACGCTCTTCAAACAAGGCACTGGATTTGACTTTATACAAAGCCGTTTCTTGAAAAATAGTTTCCTCATCGGTATGATAAAATGCCTTGATCACATCAATTTGTTTTTCAATCTGCTGCACCACTTTTCGCACTTGTTCACTGGGAACCTCCACCACAATTACAAAACGAAAAACGTCTTTAATCTCGGATTCGGAAGTCGTTAAACTCAGAAGATTGATATGCCTTTTTAAAAAAATCGCAGAGATGCGATTGAGCAATCCGATATTGTTTTCGGAATATACCGAAATTGTATAGGTTTTATTTTCCATATTATTCGAGTCGTATATCTGAAACACTAGCCCCTGTGGGAATCATTGGGAAAACGTTGTCTTCTTTTTCCACACAAATCTCTAAGAAGTAGGGTTTTTTAGAAGCCATCATCGTCGCCACTGCTTTGTCTAAGGAAGGACGATCCTTAACACTTGTTCCTTCAATGTGATAGCCTTTGGCGATGGTAACAAAGTCAGGATTTACCATTTCTGTGGAGGCATAGCGTCGGTCAAAAAAGAGTTGTTGCCATTGGCGTACCATCCCCAAAAAGTCGTTGTTTAGGACCACAATTTTGACTGCAACGTCTTGTTGGAAAATGGTTCCCAACTCTTGTATGGTCATTTGATAGCCACCGTCACCAATAATGGCTACAACTTCCCGGTCGGGGGCGCCCATCTTAGCTCCAATGGCTGCCGGCAGAGCAAAGCCCATGGTGCCCAAACCTCCAGAGGTGACATTGCTTTTGGATTGATTGAACTTGGCATAGCGACAGGCCACCATTTGGTGCTGCCCTACATCCGTAACAATAATGGCATCCCCTTTGGAGTGTTTGTTAATCATCTCCACAGCTTCTCCCATGGTCAGTCCTGCTTTGGTGGGATGCAGGTCTTTTTGAATTACTTTTTCCTGTTCTATGGCGTCCAAAGCTTTAAATTTTTGAATCCAATCGGTATGGGTTTTGGGCTCAATCTTTTGGGTTAAAGCTGCTAAACTTTCCCGGCAATCCGCCAACACGGCAACATCTGCATAAACGTTTTTGTTAATCTCTGCAGGATCCAATTCTAAATGAATAATCTTGGCTTGCTTGGCATAAGTTTTCAAGTCTCCCGTCACCCGATCGTCAAAGCGCATTCCAATCGCAATGAGTACATCGCACTGGTTGGTCAAAAGATTGGGTGCGTAATTTCCGTGCATCCCAACCATTCCCATGTTCAGTGGATGGCTAGTAGGAAGCGCCGAAAGTCCCAAAATGGTCCATGCAGCGGGTATGCCCGATTTTTCAATAAAGGCTTTAAATGCATCTTCAGCATTACCCAAAATCACCCCTTGTCCCCAAACGATAAACGGTTTTTTGGCACTGTTGATGAGTGCAGCCGCCTCATCAATGGAGGTTTGTTCCAAAGTGGGAACAGGCTTGTAACTTCGAATTCCGGTACACTTTTCATATTGAAAATCAAAACTTTCAAATTGTGCATCTTTGGTGATGTCGATCAACACCGGACCAGGACGTCCCGAACGGGCGATATAGAATGCCTTGGCAAGGATTTCGGGAATTTCACTCGCTTTGGTGATTTGATAATTCCATTTGGTCACCGGTGTAGAAATCCCAATGATATCGGTTTCTTGAAAAGCATCAGACCCCAAGAGGTGGGAAGCTACTTGCCCGGTGATACAGACCATGGGGGTGGAATCAATTTGGGCATCGGCAATCCCGGTCACCAAATTGGTGGCACCAGGCCCCGAGGTGGCCAGTGCTACCCCTACCTTGCCAGAAGTCCGCGCATAGCCTTGAGCGGCATGCGTAGCACCTTGTTCATGGCGGGTGAGCACATGATGCAATTGATCTTGAAACTTGTACAATTCATCGTAAATGGGCATGATGGCACCTCCGGGATAACCGTAGACCAAATTTGCCCCTTCTGCCAATAAGCATCGAATCACTGCCTCCGCACCGCTTATGTGCAAGCTGTCTTGTGATTGAGTTTGCTGTTGTTCTTTTGTTTTCGCATCCATAATTAATGGGCATCGGTTACACAACCCTCTGAGGCTGTAGAAACATTTTTTATGTATTTATAAAGTACCCCTTGTTCAAATTTGTAGGGCGGTTTTACCCACTGCGCTTTACGCGCTGCAAATTCTGCTTCGGATAGATCTACCGATAAGGTATTGCTCTCGGCATCAATGGTTACGATGTCGCCGTCTTGGATCAATCCGATGGGGCCACCCTCTTGTGCTTCGGGAACTATATGTCCCACCACAAAACCGTGGGTCCCTCCTGAAAATCTACCATCAGTAATCAAAGCCACACTTTTTCCCAATCCAGCACCCATAATGGCTGCTGTAGGTTTTAACATTTCGGGCATACCGGGACCGCCTTTGGGACCTTCATAGCGAATCACCACCACTTCTCCGGGTTGCACCTTTCCTGCTCCAATTCCGTCATTGGCGGCATATTCTCCATCAAACACACGTGCCGGTCCAGTAAACACAAGACCTTCTTTTCCGGTAATCTTAGCCACCGATCCTTCGGGGGCTAAATTTCCTTTTAAAATACGAATATGTCCCGTTGCCTTGATGGGATCAGAAAGTGGTCTTATAACCGTTTGTCCGGTTTTTAAATCAGGGACATCAGCCAAATTTTCCGCCAAAGTTTTTCCGGTTACAGTCATACAATCTCCATGCAACATCCCATTTTGTAACATATATTTTAGTACGGCAGGAACACCGCCCACTTGATGCAAGTCTTTCATTAAGTATTTCCCGCTGGGTTTTAAATCCGCAAGAAAAGGTGTGGTATCGCTGATTTTTTGAAAATCATCTATGGTTAAATCAATATTTGCTGCTTTGGCGATCGCCAAAAAGTGGAGCACTGCATTGGTTGACCCTCCCAAAACCGCGATGACACGCAATGCGTTTTCAATGGATTTTTGGGTTACGATATCTTTGGGTTTGAGGTCTTTTTCAATAAGCGTTTTAAGATACCCTCCCAATTGAAGGCATTCTTCTTGCTTTTCTTTGCTCACGGCAGGATTCGAAGCGTTGTAGGGAATGGCCATTCCGCAGGCTTCGATCGCAGAGGCCATGGTGTTGGCGGTGTACATTCCTCCACAGGCACCGGCACCGGGACAAGCGTTTTGGATCACGCTTTTGTATTCTTTTTCGTCAATTTTCCCAGCCACTTTTTCACCCCAAGCTTCAAAGGCGGAAACTACGTCCAATTCTTTGTCTCTGAGACAACCTGCGGCTATGGTTCCTCCATAAACAAGGATGGAAGGGCGATTTAATCGCAACAAGGCCATTAGCGCTCCGGGCATGTTTTTGTCACAGCCCACCACTGTTACTGCTCCATCATAAGACATGGCTTGCACCACGGTTTCTATAGAATCGGCAATTATATCGCGAGAAGGCAAGGAAAATCGCATTCCGGGTGTTCCCATGGAGATCCCATCACTCACTCCAATGGTGTTGAACACCAAACCGAACAGGTCGTTTTGATTGACACCGGTTTTGATTTGCTGCGCCAAATCGTTAAGGTGCATATTACAGGGATTGCCTTCATAGCCCGTGGAAGCAATTCCAATTAGGGGCTTTTTGAAATCCTCATCGGTCATCCCGATGGCGTGCAACATGGCTTGTGCGGCGGGTTGCGTTGGGTCTTGAGTGACCGCTTGACTGTACTTGTTTAAAGACATTATACTATTTTACTTTACAAAAATAAAAGTCTTCTTCAACCCAAATCCAATAAGTGGGGAAATGTTCCTATACTCAAAGCCCTTATTTAATAGATATAATACTGATATTCAGCTACTTTATACTAGCTTTTTAATACATTCAAGAACCGAATTACCGTCTTTTTTTTTTTAACTTACCTTTGTTTAAAAACCACCTACTGTGAATACTTCTACTGCAACATTACAAAACCTACGAACACGTCAGACGAATTTTTACAAAAAACACAAGAATCAGGGGATTTCCGTTCGAATTCAACATTTAAAAAAATTAAACCGGGTACTGGAAACCCGCGAAAAGGATATTTTTGAAGCCTTGTACAAAGACCTAAAAAAACCCGCTTTTGAGTCCCTAACCAGTGAAACTATTTTCGTTCAAAAAGAGATAAGTACCCAAATCAAAAACCTAAAATATTGGAGTTTGGCCCGCCCTGTAAAAAGCAGTTGGATCAATTTCCCCTCCCGAGATTATCTGTTGCCCGAACCCTATGGAAACATACTGATGATTTCGCCTTGGAATTATCCTTTTCAATTGGCAATGACCCCCATGGTAGGTGCCGTAGCTGCCGGAAATACCGTGGTATTAAAACCCTCCGAGGCGGCGCCGCACACCGCACAAATTATCAAAGAAATCTGTACCGAAGTTTTTCCCGAAGATTGGGTGGCTGTGGTAGAAGGTGAAGTTGAAACCGCTTCGGCTTTATTGAAAATGCCTTGGGATTATATTTTCTTCACGGGCAGTACTTCCGTGGGGAGAATTGTAGCTCGAGCTGCTGCCGAACACCTTACTCCAGTGACTTTGGAATTGGGGGGGAAAAGTCCTTGTATCGTTGATGCCTCTGCCCCGATCAAAACCACTGCAAAACGGATTGTTTGGGGGAAATTTTTGAATTGTGGGCAAACCTGTATCGCTCCCGATTATTTGTTGGTGGAAAAAAGCATCAAACCGGCCTTGACCGAGGCGCTGATTGAAGAAATTAAAAAAGCCTTTGGTGCCGACAGTCAACAATCGGAAGATTATGGTCGTATTATCCACTCCAAACACTTCAACAAACTGATTGATTCTTTAAAGGACCAAAAGGTGTTGTTTGGAGGCAATCATACTGCTGAAAACTTGTTTATTGCGCCCACACTGGTTGACCAACCTCCTCTGGACAGCCCTTTGATGCGGGAAGAGATTTTTGGTCCCATTCTGCCCATACTCGTTTACGAAAAAGAAAGTGAAATTGCGGAAATTGTCAACTCCCTTGACAAACCTTTGTCTTTTTATGTATTTAGTAAACGCAAAAAATTTATCGATTCATTGTTAAAAACCTATTCCTATGGGGGTGCTGTGGTTAACGACACCTTGGTGCACTTTGGTAACGATCATTTGCCTTTTGGAGGGATTGGCTCCAGTGGAATGGGAGTTTATCACGGGCGGCATAGCTTTGAATTATTTACCCATTTAAAACCCATTGTAAAAAGAAGTTTTTGGTTTGATCTACCCCAACGCTATGCACCCTATCCAAAATCCTTAGCTTTGCTAAAAATTTTACTAAAAAGACTATAAAAAGAAAAGAATGGATGAAAAAACGGTAAGTGCAGCTATAGCACACAGAAGGTCGGTACGTGTTTACGATCCCGAACAATCGATTGCCACAGAAGTGGTGAAAAATTGTATCAAACAAGCTCGTTTGGCGCCTACCAGTAGCAACCTGCAATTGTGGGAGTTTTATCACATCACTTCGGAAGCACAGAAAAAAGCTGTTGCCGCTGCCTGTTTTAACCAACCCGCTGCCAAAACCGCCCTACAAATGGTGATTCCTGTGGTTCGCCGAGATTTGTGGCCCCAACGCGTGGCGGCCAATATCGAATTTATTAAAAAAGGGTTTGAAAAAAATAAAGTGGTAGATCCCAAAACCCAAGAACGCGCCTTGAATTACTATCAAAAAATAATTCCCAGTCTTTACAAAGGGGGAAATCCCCTGCGTGGTTTTTTTGCAAAAATGGCCATGGGTTGGAGAGGTTTACGCAAAACGACCTATCGGGAAGTGAGTGCTTCAGATCTGCGGGTGGTGGGACATAAAAGCACCGCCCTGGCCGCTCAAAATTTTATGATCAGTATGGCTGCCCATGGTTATGACACCTGTCCCATGGAAGGTTTTGACTCCAAACAATTAAAGCAAATTTTAAACCTTCCCGCTGCCGCCGAAATCAGTATGGTGATCAGTTGTGGTATCCGCAAAGCCGAAGGAGTTTATGGGGAACGCTTTCGGATTCCTTTTGAGGAGGTGTATTTTGAGCGGTAGTATTTTTTAAAATCTTTTTAATTTTTTGAAAGAAAATAGTATTTTAGGGATGGTTAAAATTTAATCCCACCAAGTGATATCCCACCCCTTGACCTATATTTACTTCAATCGTAATCAGATTGGCTTCTACACCAAAAACAGTACTACCAAATACAGAGACTAACATAAATAAGACTTGGACTTTTAAATATACACTTTTCTCTCAATTCTAAAAAACATAAGTTTTAATCCCTGATGGAGGACGCTATCATTTCCCTATATTTAACTCAAATGTTTCCTTTTTATAAGAATTTTCGCACTTCTAATTTTTTCTTCTGTTCTATATCAATGTCAATCTTCAATTCCACAAAAAGGAAGTCAAGACTGGGCATTCCCGTATTTTAAAAAGGTGGATTCGGTCAATCCTATTTTGGAACCTTCCCCCGATTTAAAATTCATTGACCCCATGACCCAACAGCAAGTGGCATGGGAAAAACGCAATGTTTTGAATCCGGCAGCAGTGGTTCGGAATGACACGGTTTTTCTTTTGTATCGCGCTCAAGATGAATGGGGTACTTCCCGTATTGGCTTGGCATACAGCACCAATGGAACCGAATTCACCAAAAAAGAACAACCCATTTTTTTTCCTGAAAAAGATGCCCAAACGCCTATGGAATGGAACCTCCGAAAGGAAGCAGGAAAACCCTATGATCTGGATTGTGTGTCTTGCTATTTTGACGGAGTTGAAGACCCGAGAATCATACTTACGGAAGCAGGAACCTATCTCATGACCTATACGGCTTACAATGGAAAAACTGCCCGTTTAAGTAGTGCCTCTTCTCCCGACCTCATCCATTGGACCAAACACGGCTCGGTGTTAAAAGCAGAAAAATACAAAGACTATTGGTCAAAATCGGGGGCGATTGTCACAGAACGGATAGGGCAACAACAAGTGGCTAAAAAAATTGATGGGAAATACTGGATGTATTTTGGAGATACCCAACTTTTTATGGCGCAGTCGGAAGATTTAATCCATTGGGAAGCTGCTGAGAATGCGGAAAACGGCGCTTTAATTGAAGTACTGCATCCCAGAAAAGGGTTTTTTGACAGCCGTTTGGTAGAACCGGGACCCTATGCACTGTATACCGAAAAAGGCATCCTTTTGATTTATAATGCCAGTAATGCCGCCAACTTTAATGATCCCAACTTACCACCCTTTACCTATGCGGCTGGGCAAGCTCTTTTTGATAAAAATAAACCCTACAAACTGATTGACAGAACCCCTTCCTATTTTATTTATCCCGACAAAGACTACGAAAAAGTGGGCGAAGTGAATGAGGTTTGTTTTGTAGAAGGGCTCGTCTATTTTAAAGATCAATGGTATTTATACTACGGTACTGCGGACTCCAAAATTGCCGTTGCGGTGTTTGATCCCAAGAAATAAAGGCACCGATTTTTACAACAAATCACTTTCCGAAATAAATTTTATTTTTAATTTTAATACTATTACGATCCTCCGCATGAGGAGATTCCCAAATTTAAAATCCATTTTTATGCCCTTTTCTGCAGACCAACTAAACTCAGCGAATTCGCGCAAAGATCTGATTGCCATCGCCGACGCACATAAAATTGACATTAGTAACGCCTTAAAAAATCTTCAATATGAGATCGAACTCCAAAAACTACAGAGCGAATTGGTCAACTTGCAACAGTGGATTAGTAAAAAGGGGTTGCGGGTGGCGGTTATTTTTGAAGGTAGAGACGCCTCTGGAAAAGGAGGAAGCATCAAACGTTTTAAGGAACATTTAAACCCGCGGAATTCTAGAGTGGTAGCACTCAACAAACCTACCCAAGTGGAAAAAGGACAATGGTATTTTAGAAGGTATATTAAAGTTTTGCCCAATCCCGGCGAGCTTGTTTTTTTCGATCGCAGTTGGTACAATCGTGCGGTGGTAGAACCCGTGATGGGTTTTTGTACCCAAGAGCAGTACGACACTTTTATGCTACAAATTCCGGAGTTTGAACATCTGCTCTATGAAGATGGAGTCATCGTTATCAAATTTTGGTTTTCCATTTCCAAAGAAGAACAAAAAAAACGATTTGATTCCAGATTGAACGATCAATTAAAACAATGGAAGTTTAGCCCAGTGGATTTAAAAGGGCAAGAACTGTGGGATCAATATACTCATTACAAAGAACTGATGTTTAGAAAAACGCACAACAGCTTTAGTCCTTGGATTATTGTCAAGGGAGATGATAAAAAAGTGGCGCGTTTGGAGAGTTTGCGTTATCTCCTCTCACAATTTGACTATCCCAAAAAAGGTGCTAGTGGGATTGAATGCGCACCCGATCCCGATATTGTGCAACGCTATCATCGAAACACCGTACAAATTGACATCTAAACCATGGAGAAGTTAACCCCACACGAACTCGATTTAATCAATTCTAAACTCGGTCTTAAAATTTTACTCAATCGCAGTAAAACAGAGCTCAAAAAAGTTTTGGAACGCATCGCCTATGAAAACAAACTCATCGGACTTCAAAAAGACATGATCAAGCTCCAGCAATGGGTAATTGAAAAGGATAAAAAAGTTGTTGTTCTATTTGAAGGAAGAGATGCCGCAGGAAAAGGGGGTGCCATCCGGCGCGCCATTCAACATCTCAATCCCAGACACCTCCAAGTAGTTGCGTTGGATGTGCCTTCAGCAGACGAAAAGAAGCAGTGGTTTTTTCAGCGGTACATCAATCACCTTCCTAAACCCGGGGAAATTGTTTTTTTCGACCGCAGTTGGTACAATCGTGCAGTGGTGGAACCAGTGAATGGTTTTTGCACCCAAAAGCAATATGAAACCTTTATGGGGCAGGTCAACGAATTTGAGAAAATGTTGATTGAATCTGACACCTATTTAATCAAAATCTATTTTTCTATATCAAAAGAGGAACAAGCCAAACGTTTTGAAGAAATCAAAACAAACCCTTTAAAACAATGGAAAATAACTCCCGTAGACCTCAGAGCACAAGAACTATGGGATACTTATACACATTATAAAAAAATGATGTTTGCTAAAACCCATTCGGCGCATGCCCCTTGGCATATCATTGAAGCCAATCCAAAAATGAACGCACGATTGGAGGCCCTTGAACTGATATTAAATACAATTCCTTACGAATCTAAAAATTGAAATACTGTGCCTTGGGTGCCTTCGAAAAACGTTCCAGTCCTTCTTGAAGCCATTTTTTAAAAGTGGGAACATTGGAATACTGGAGTGATCCGTTGAGCAAGCTCCCATTGGGGTGCATTTGTATATAATAAGGTTGCGAAGCGGTGTTGAAATTGATGGCTTGAAACGTAGCCCATTTTTTTCCCACGGTATTGATTTCTTTGATTCTACCATCGGGATATTGATAGTTGAACGTTTCGGTTTCTGAGAGTTTTTTTCGGTCGTCTACATACAACGAAATAATGATGTAATGCTCTTTCAACAGGGCAAATACCTCCGGATCGGCCCACACATTTTCTTCCATTTTTCTACAATTGACACAGGCCCAACCGGTAAAGTCCAGCAGCATGGGCTTGTATGCCTGTAGTGCTGCCTCCCGCCCTGTTTCATAATCCTTAAAACAATTCAATCCCAACGGACAATCGGAAACACCGGGCTGAATACTATAAAATTCTGGAGGTGGAAATCCACTCAACAATTTTAAGGTATTCTCTTTTGAAAAAAGTCCCACCACCAAAAAAGCAGTAAATAAAAGTGTTAATGCGGCAAATGCCAATCGCGGTTTTCCCAAGGGTTGCTTTGCTTCGTGTTTAAAACGATATAGCCCAAATAAATAGAGGCTTAGAAGCAGTGCAATCAGTGCCCAAATTCCGATAAATACTTCCCGCTTTAACAAATTCCAATGCGCAACTAAATCTGCATTGGAAAGGAATTTTAGTGCAAGTGCCAACTCCAGAAATCCTAAAACCACTTTTACTGTTGTCATCCATCCCCCCGATTTGGGCAAGGCTTTTAGGCTGTTTGGAAATAAGGCAAATAATCCAAAAGGCAATCCAAGGGCAATACCAAAGCCCAACATTCCTGCCGTCAGTTGGACTGCTCCTCCATCGGCCGTGAGCGATCCCGCCAAGAGCGAACCCAATATGGGTCCGGTGCATGAAAAAGACACGATGGCCAAAGTGAGTGCCATAAAAAAGATGCCTATTCCGCCCCTGAAGCCTGTAGCTTGATCCGAACGACTCCCCCATTGTGCCGGAAGGGTTAATTCATAAAAACCGAAAAATGAAAAAGCAAAAAACACAAAGACCCCAAAAAAGATCAGATTTAGTGTCACATTGGTGGCAATGGTGTTTAAAATTTCAGGGTTTAAAGAGTCTATAAAATGAAAGGGCAAACTCAACAAACCATAAATAAAAATGATGAAAAAAGTATAAAGCAAGGCATTGCTAACCCCTTTGGAACGGGAAGTGGCTTGTTTAAGGAAGAAGGAGACCGTCAAAGGAATCATCGGAAAAACACAAGGGGTCAAAAGGGCGAGCAGCCCTCCGATAAATCCTAAAAAGAAAATGTTCCAATGCGAATTTGAGGCTTCTTCCGTGAGGACACTGTCCAAAAATTCGGTTTGTGTCAACGGTAGTTGCATGGCAGCAGCAAGTGTTTCGCTTCGTTCATCAGTGGTCAACGAACTGACGGCTTCTTTTCCATCGAGAGAAAAAACAAAGGTTTCTGATCGAAAAATGCATAGCTCATCATCACAAGCTTGATAATTAACCTCCACAGCAAGCTGGGTCAAATTGCCATCGGTCACTTCAATTTCCTGCTGAAATTTTGCTTGCAGGTCAAAAAAAGATAGGTCCATTTGAAAAACCTGATCAAAGGCTGTAATCGTTTCACTTTCGTTAACCCCTCCGAGACGTTTGTAACCCATTTCATCGAAGATAAATTCGGTAGGTAAGGCGCCCCCCTCTTCCAAAAACTGGGAATACAAATGCCAATGCGGTGCAATAGTAGCTTCAAAAACAAGCGTAAAGCGATTTTCCTCTCCTTTTTCAACTGAAGTATTCCAAACCACCGGTTCCACACTTTGCGCAGCCATTAAGTGGGTCCAGATAAAAAATAAAAGGTATCTTACTTTCATAGTTGTTTTATTAATAGGAGGTTTATCGTATCCGCTTGGGCGGAAAATCTTCGGTCGCAGCGTTTGCCAACCACCCAAACCACTTGATCTTCCGAGCACAACAACCATTGTTGTTCTTTTTCCAAGGAAGTATATTTTTCGTCTTTAAAAAACTTACTGAGCAATTTTTTTCCACGCATTCCTGTGGGGTAAAAATAGTCTCCTTTTTGGTATTTACGCACGGTTAAAGGAAACTTTAACAGGGCTGCATTCAAGGCTGCCTCAGTGGTTTCCCATAAACGAAAATCCTCACCTGAAAGCAGCTTCCACTCCCAATTTACGGGTAATTCCGTGGAAGGTGTTGTAAGCGTAAAAGAATATGACTCTTCTTCCCGAATTGCGATCTTCACCAACAAAAGTTGCTCGCGATCTCGAATCAATCGATGGGAAGAGGACAACAACGCTTTACCGGGCTGAGCCTGCATCAATTTATGAACTTCCACAGCGGAAAATCCATAGGGAGTAAACCAATGATGGAGACAAAACGATAACGGAGCAATATTGCTCAGTTTTTGAAGGGAAATATGGATTTGATCTAATTTTTCTTCAAACACCTCATTTCGCTTTTCATCCAAAGCATACCGAACAAATTCCTCTGCATCTTGCAGATGCTTTAGGGTAGTCTGAAAATTCTGTAAACTATTGGGAACGATTTGTTCCAAAGCCGGGATGACATGATGACGAAGGGCATTGCGAACATAGGTATCGCTTTGATTGGAAGCATCTTCTCTCCAGAGTAACGCATTCGCCTCTGCATACGATTGTATGGCTGCCCTAGAAAATGGCAACAAAGGACGCAGTATTTGTTTCGTTTCCCCTATTCCACTCAATCCAAAAAGACCGGTGCCTCTAACGGTGTTGATCAGAAAAGTTTCCCACTGATCATTCAAATGATGCGCCGTAAGCAAGCGGTCAAAGCCGTAATTTTCCAACAAAGAAAAAAACCAGTTATAGCGCAATTCTCGGGCGGCCAATTGGGTGTTTTTTTTGTGCGCTAGCCCGTATTGTTGGGTTGCCAATCGAACACTGAAAAAAGTGATGCTGTGGGATTGACACCATTTTTTGACAAAAACGGCGTCCTTATCGCTTGCCGAACCACGGAGTTGAAAATTGCAATGCGCTACGGCAAAATCAATTTTTGCCTCCAACAACAACTGTCCCAAAACCATGGAATCGATACCGCCACTGTGCGCCAGCAACAATTTCTCCGATTTCAAATTGGGATATTCCTTTTGGATAAACGCTAAAAATTCAGCTTTCACAAAACAAAGGTATAAGAAAGAAACACAAAAAAAAGCTTAAAAAAATTGCGTAAAAGTGAAAAAATATTTTGCACTTAAAAAAAAATGATAGACTTTTGCGTTTCATATGTTCGAAAATAGTTTACATACAAACGTTGCAAATGCTGCTGCACAGCCAATCCGCAGCCCGCGTCGTCGCCCCTTTGGGGTGTAATTATTTTATGGAGTATGGTGAGCCCTTCTCCCTCGACGAACAAACACAATTCCAATTACCTTTTTTTATCATCCATGAAAATAGAACTTGCGCAAGCAAAACATATTAAATATGCCCAAACCATAAGCGTTTGTATAGACGATTCTGCTAAGGTTCGCGGCACCGGAATCGCACGGCGAACCCCGGAATACATTGCTACCAAAATTGAAAATGGCAATGCAGTAATTGCCTTGGAAGGCGACACGTTTGCAGGATTTTGTTATATCGAAGTTTGGGGGCACGGAAAATTTGTCGCCCACTCGGGCCTGATCGTAGCACCAGAATACCGTGGCAAAGGATTGGCTAAAAAAATCAAGGGTGAAGTTTTTAATTTATCCCTCAAAAAATATCCCGAAGCCAAAGTTTTTGGGATTACCACCGGGATGGCAGTGATGAAAATCAATTATGAATTGGGTTATAAACCCGTTCATTTTTCGGAGTTGACCGATGATCCTGATTTTTGGAAAGGCTGTCAGACCTGCAAAAATTACGATGTATTAACCCGCACCGAACGGCAAATGTGTTTGTGTACCGGGATGCTATACGATCCTAATAAAAAAAATAAACCCAAAAAATTAAATTTAACGGTAGCCGAAAAAATCAAAAAGCTGAAAGAGGCTATTTTGCTTAAAAACAAAAAAGCGTAATATAATTTTCAATGGGTTGCGAAGCTTTAGGGTTATAAATAAATGTGACTTTTAAAAAAATATTAAAATAAAAAGATGAAAAAAACCAAACTCGTACTGGCCTACAGCGGTGGATTAGATACGTCGTATTCCCTTAAAAGACTTTCCAAAGAAGGTTACGAAGTACACGCTGTGAGTGTAAATACCGGAGGTTTTAGCAAAGAAGAAATCCAAAAAATAGAAAAAAAGGCCTACGAAATGGGTGCCTTTACCTATGAAAACATCAATGCACTCCCCTCTTTTTACGAGCGGATTGTGAAATATCTGATTTTTGGTAATGTATTGAAAAACAACACTTATCCCCTTTCGGTGAGTGCCGAAAGGATCGTTCAAGCCATGGAAATTGCCCACTATGCTAAAAAGATTGATGCTGCCTATATTGCCCATGGAAGCACTGGTGCCGGCAATGATCAAGTGCGTTTTGATATGACTTTTCAAATTTTGGCTCCCGAAATAAATATCATTACGCTGATCCGAGATGAACAATTGTCTCGAGAAGATGAAATTGCCTATCTCAAAGCAGAAGGTGTTGATATTCCTTGGGAAAAGGCAAAATATTCGATCAATCAAGGACTGTGGGGCACCAGTGTAGGTGGGAGTGAAACCCTTACCTCTAAACTTCCGCTGCCTGAAGACGCCTATCCCAGTCCACTGACGCAAAAAGAAACCACGACCGTCCAATTGGAATTTACGGAAGGAGAACTCACCGCATTCAATGGACAAAAAGACACTTCCATTGCGTTGATTCAACAATTGCATGAGCTTGCAAAAACCTATGCCATTGGCAGAGACATCCATGTGGGTGACACCATCATTGGAATCAAAGGGCGGGTAGGTTTTGAAGCCGCAGCTCCTTTAATCATTATCAAAGCGCACCATTTGTTGGAAAAACACACCTTGAGCAAATGGCAACAATTCCAAAAGGAACAATTGGCCAATTTCTATGGGATGCAATTGCACGAGGGACATTATTTGGATCCCGTCATGCGGGATTTGGAAGCTTTTATGCAAAGCAGCCAAAAACGGGTTTCGGGAACTGTGGACGTTCGACTCCACCCCTACCGTTTTGAATTATTGGGCATCACTTCCCCCAACGATTTAATGCAAGTGGATTTTGGAAGTTATGGCGAAATGAACAAGGGCTGGACCGCCGCAGAAGCCAAAGGATTTATCAAAATCGCTTCCAATGCGGCTAAGATCTATCAACATATCGAAAAAAAATCATAAGATGAAAACAGTAGGTATTATTGGAGGTTCCGGCTATACCGGAGGGGAATTAATTCGAATCGTAGCCCAGCACCCGGCTTTGGAACTGGAATTTGTTTACAGTAGCACCCGAGCAGGAAAAAACATTAGCAGCGTTCATCCCGATTTGCTGGGAAGCGTTGACATTGTTTTGACAGACCGAGTCGATCCGGAAGTTGATGTCGTTTTTTTGTGTTTAGGACATGGAAAATCCGCCGCCTTTTTGGAGCAAAATGCTTTTTCCGAAAAAACGGTCATCATCGATTTGAGCAATGACTTCCGATTAAAAAAAGATGCTGTTTTTAAAGATCGAACCTATGTGTATGGTTTACCTGAATTGAACCGCACAGCGATAGAAAAAGCCAACGCCATTGCCAATCCGGGGTGTTTTGCCACGGCGCTTCAATTGGCCCTGTTGCCCTTTGCAGAAAAAATTGGTTTTACAGACGCCGTGCATATCAATGCCATTACAGGGAGTACGGGAGCCGGTGTAGGGTTGAGTGCCACCAGTCATTTCAGTTGGAGAAACAACAATATTTCCTGGTACAAACCCTTTACCCATCAACATTTGGGTGAAATTCACCAAAGCATCCAACAAGTGGGAAAAGATGTTCCCCTCTATTTTATGCCGCAGCGGGGAGATTTTACGCGAGGGATTTTTGCCACCTTGTACACCCCCTACAAAGGCAGCTTGGAAGCTGCCCAAACTATTTATAAAACCTATTATCAAAATCATCCTTTCACTCAAGTTTCGGAGCAGGAAATCAGCTTAAAACAAGTGGTCAACACAAACTTTTGTCATTTACATTTACACCAACATGAGGACGTCTTGTTGATTACTAGTGTGATTGACAATTTGGTGAAAGGAGCTTCCGGACAAGCGATACAAAATTTGAATCTGCTCATGGGCTGGGAAGAAAACTTAGGGCTACAACTAAAAGCCTCCATTTTTTAAACATACAGAATTATGAAAATTGCCATTATCGGAACCGGAAATTTAGGATTAAGTATTGCAAAAGGTTTAGTCATCAATAACGCATATACTTCCTTATACCTCACCAAAAGAAATACAAGTTCCCTAGAAAAATGGAACGACTACGACAATGTGGTGGTCACCAACGACAATGTGAAAGCGATTCAACAGTCCGACATTCTAATCTTTGCGGTGCAACCCAGTCAATTCAACCGAATTTTAGAAAGTATACAAGCCCACCTCACCGAAAAGCATGTGCTTATTTCTACCATTACAGGTTACAGCATCGAACGGATGGAAGCTACGGTAGGTTCCGAATATCCCATTATCCGAGCCATGCCCAATACGGCCATTTCGGTACGGAAATCGATGACCTGTTTGTGTTCCAATACTACAGGCAGCAAACGTCTGCCCATTGCAGAAGCAATTTTTAACGGTTTGGGTGCGACCATCCAAATTGAAGAAATGCACATGCAAGCCGCTACGGTACTGTGTGCCAGTGGCATCGCCTTTTGGATGCGTCTGATTCGGGCAACCACCCAAGGTGGCGTACAGATGGGCTTTGATGCAGAAATTGCATTAAAAATGTCCATGCAAACCGCCATGGGAGCCGCCAGTTTGTTGATTGAATCCGACACCCATCCAGAAACTGAAATCGACAAAGTGACCACGCCCAGAGGTTGTACCATTACAGGTTTGAATGAAATGGAACATCAAGGATTGAGTTCCTCGCTGATACGAGGTTTAATGGCATCTTTCAATAAGATCAATGAAATCTCCAAACAATAAAACAGGCATAGCTTATGAAACTTTTTGATGTGTATCCCCTTTATGAAGTGACACCGGTTAAGGCCAAGGATGTTTATGTTTACGACGAAAAGGGAACGGAGTATTTGGATCTATACGGAGGTCATGCGGTCATCTCGATTGGGCACTCACATCCGCATTATGTGCGTCGATTGAGTGAACAATTGGAGCAGATAGCCTTCTATTCCAACGCCATTCAAAATCCCATGCAGCAAGAATTGGCGGAGGGAATTGCCACACATTCCTGCTTACACGACTATCGATTGTTTTTGTGCAGCACTGGAGCAGAAGCCATTGAAAATGCACTGAAATTGGCTTCTTTTCACACCGGCAAAAAACGAGTGATTGCATTCAACAATGCCTTTCACGGCCGAACTTCTGCCGCCGTTGCCGTGACTGATAATGCTGCCATAAATGCCCCTTTAAACCAACAACATCAAGTTACGTTTATTGATTTTAACGACAGTGCTGCTTTGAAAAAAGAGTTGCAAAAAGAGGATGTCTGTGCAGTGATTTTTGAATCCATCCAAGGTGTGGGAGGGTTGGACGAACCCCAAGCGGAATTTGTTCAAACCATGGAAACGCTTTGCAATCAACATCAGGCCTGTTTGATCGCTGATGAAGTCCAGTCGGGTTTTGGAAGAAGCGGAATGTTTTTCGCATTTCAGCAATACAACATCCGACCACATGTGATTACTATGGCCAAAGGAATGGGCAATGGTTTTCCCATTGGAGGCATATTAGTCCATCCCGACATCAAAGCCAAATACGGTTTATTAGGAACCACCTTTGGAGGAAATTACCTCGCCTGCGCTGCTTCTTTGGCGGTATTGGAGGTTATGGAAAAAGAAAAATTACAAGCCCGAACTTTGGTTTTGGAAGCCTATTTTAGAGAAAAAGCCGCAGCGTTTCCCGAAATCAAAAAAATCAAAGGGCGGGGTCTTATGCTGGGTGTGGAGTTTGATTTTGAAATTGCTACCCTGCGCAAAGCCTTAATTTATCAACATCATATTTTCACCGGAGGAAGTAGCAACAAAAAACTGATCCGAATTTTGCCTCCACTCACTGTAAAAGAAAAACATTTTGATCAATTCTTTCAAGCACTTAGAAGTGTTTTGGACGAACTATAAGCCGAAAGCATCCACCCTTAATACTAAAAAATGAATCATTTTATCACCCTTAACGATCTTCCCCAGCTCGATACTGCCGTAGCAGCCGCCATCGCAATGAAAAAAAATCCATACGGCGCGGAAGATTTGGGCCGTCGCAAAACTTTGGGAATGCTCTTTTTTAACCCCAGTTTAAGAACCCGCCTCAGCACCCAAAAAGCAGCACAGCAATTGGGAATAAAAACCATGGTGATGAATTTCTCCAACGAAGCTTGGGCGTTGGAATTTGAAGACGGTACGCAGATGAGTGGCCTTCGATCGGAACATGTCAAAGAGGCTGCCCAAGTGGTCTCCCAATATTGTGATATGGTTGCCATACGAGCCTTTGCTTCGTTGAGCGATAAAAAAAATGATGAGGCTGAAATCGTATTGAACAGTTTTGCCAAATATGCGAGTATTCCCGTGATCAATATGGAAAGTGCCACCGCACATCCCCTCCAGGCCTTGGCCGATGCGATAACCATTACAGAGCACCAAAAAAAGAAACGTCCCAAAGTGGTCTTGACTTGGGCACCGCATCCAAAAGCTTTGCCCCATGCCGTGGGGAATTCGTTTACCCGTATGATGCATCGGATGGATGCCGATTTTGTGATTGCCCAACCCAAAGGGCAGGAATTGAATCCCGAAATCACCAAAGACACTCCGCTTTTTTATAATCAAGAAGAAGCTTTGGAAGGAGCTGATTTTGTCTATACCAAAAACTGGTGTTCCTATTCCGACTACGGAAAAATTTTGACCACAGCCAGCGACTGGATGCTGACCCCCGAAAAGATGAAATTGACCAATGATGCAAAATTTATGCATTGTTTACCCATACGAAGAAATATCGTAGTGGCCGACGGAGTTCTCGATCATCCCAATTCCTTGGTGATCGAACAAGCCAACAATAGAACTTTTGCAGCGCAAGTCGTGCTCCATAATTTTTTAAACAATGGATAAACTCAGCGTTGTTAAAATTGGGGGTAATGTCATAGAAAACCGAAGGGCTTTGGCGGCATTTTTGAACGATTTCGCAGCCCTAGAAGGTTCTAAAATCATCGTTCACGGTGGAGGCAAAGAAGCTACGCTGATGGCGCAACAATTGGGAATCCCTGTTCAAATGATTGATGGTAGAAGGGTGACCGATGCAGCTACATTGGATTTGATCACCATGGTGTATGGCGGAAAAATCAACAAGACCATTGTTGCCCAACTGCAAGCCCTCGGCTGCAACGCTCTGGGGTTTACCGGAGCCGACGGCAACAGCATTACTGCACTCAAACGATCGCCCCAACCCGTAGATTTTGGTTTTGTGGGTGATGTATCCAAGGTTGAAACTGCACTACTGAAAGTTCTTTTTCAGCAGGGCATCACCCCTGTTTTTTGTGCCATCACCCATGACGGTGCTGGGCAATTACTAAATACCAATGCCGATACAGTGGCAGCATCGCTTGCCAAAGCCTTGGCGACCGATTTTGAGGTACAATTGATGTATTGTTTTGAGAAAAAAGGGGTGTTGGAAAACGTTGAGGACAATGCCTCAGTACTCCCAAAAATCAATGCGGAATTGTATGAAAAATTAAAACAAGAAAATAAAATTCATTCTGGCATGCTGCCCAAACTCCACAATTGTTTTGATGCCTTGCAACAAGGAGTCAAACATGTTTTTATTGGTGATGCCGAAATGATACGATTACAAGCTCCTTATACTCAAATCGAATTATGATGACCGAAAAAGCGATTTCCCTTTTACAAGATTTAATTCGGATCGAATCCTTTTCAGGCACCGAAGACAAGACCGCCGATCGGATTGAGCAATGGTTCAAATCTTACAGCATTCCGTTTCAAAGACAGCACAACAATGTTTGGGCGACTAATAAACATTTTAATCCTGAATTGCCGACACTGCTGCTCAATTCGCATCACGACACAGTTTTTCCCAACAAAGCCTATACCCGAGATCCGTTTTCTCCAGCGATTGAAGATGGAAAATTGTTCGGTTTGGGGAGTAATGATGCCGGCGGGGCTTTGGTTTCGTTGATCAGTTTATTTACGCACTATTATGCGCATCCCCATCCTAAATACAATTTGCTGATGGCTGCCACCGGGGAAGAAGAATCTGCAGGCGTCAACAGTTTGAGGGGACTATTGCCCGAACTTCCTCCCATTGCTTTGGGCATCGTGGGAGAACCCACCCAGATGAATTTGGCCATTGCCGAAAAGGGATTGGTGGTTTTTGATCTTACTTTGGAAGGCACGCCCAGTCATGCGGCACATCCCAATGACGACAATCCCATCTTAAAAATCAATGCGGTGATTCAAGCCTTGTCCACCTTACGGTTTGAAAAAGTGTCCGAAAGTTTAGGTCCGGTAAAAGTTACGCTCACCCAGGTGAATGCCGGCAGTCAGCACAATGTTGTTCCTGCGGAAGTCAAAATGGTTTTGGATGTCCGTGTCAACGACTGTTATACCAATGCCGAGGTGGCTGCTGCCATTGAGAACCATTTGCCATGCAAGGCCGTTCCGCGTTCCCTACGATTGGGCAGTTCGAGTATTCCCATAGACCACCCTTTGGTGCAGGCTGGTATAACCTTGGGAAAATCCACCTATGGCTCTCCTACCCTATCAGATCAGGCGGCTTTGGATTGTCCCTCGCTAAAAATGGGTCCCGGCGATTCTCCACGTTCCCATACCGCTGATGAATTTATCTATGTGAAAGAAATAGAAGAAGGAATCGCTTTGTATATTGAACTTTTAAATAAAATATTGTAGCATGAAACTTTGGCAAAAAGGGGCCGCCGCCCATGAAAAAGTAGATACGTTCACCGTGGGCAAAGACCGCGAATACGACTTGGTGTTGGCGCAATACGATTGTGAAGCTTCTATGGCACATGCAAAAATGCTTGGAAAAATAGGATTGATTTCCGATGCAGAAGCCGAACAGTTGTGTGCGGTTTTGGCAGATTTAAAAGTACAAGCAGAAAACGGCTCATTTACCATTGAAGAAGCTTTTGAAGACATGCATTCCAAAATTGAGCATGTACTTACTGAAAAACTAGGCGATTTGGGTAAAAAAATTCATACCGCCCGTTCGCGAAACGACCAAGTTTTGGTGGCCTTGCATCTATATCTTAAACAGGAATTGGGCGAAATTAAAACCCAAGTACTTGCCCTTTTTGACCTGCTTTTGGAGCTGGCCGAAAAACATCAAAACAACTTGCTTCCGGGTTATACGCATTTGCAAGTGGCCATGCCTTCTTCTGTGGGGATGTGGTTGTCCGCTTATGCGGAAAGCTTGGTGGATGACCTCTATTTTTGGGAAGCCGCCTATAAGATCGCCGATCAAAACCCTCTTGGAAGTGCTGCCGGTTACGGAAGCTCCTTTCCGATTGATCGGGAATTTACGACGGAATTATTGGCGTTTCAACAGCTAAAAGTCAATGCCGTAGCGGCGCAAATGAGCCGTGGAAAATTGGAAAAAAGTACGGCGATGGCACTTTCCAGCTTGGGAAGCAGTTTGGCGAAATTGAGTATGGATGTCTGTTTGTATATGGGTCAGGATTTTGACTTTATTACTTTTCCCGCCGACCTAACCACCGGTTCCAGTATTATGCCGCATAAAAAAAATCCTGATTTGTTTGAACTCGTTCGTGGAAAATGCAATAGTCTGCAGGCCCTTCCCAATCAGTTGGCACTCTTGACCACCAACTTGCCCTCAGGTTATCACCGGGAATTGCAATTGGCCAAAGGTCCTATCATAGATGCCGTTCAGGAATTAAAAGCGTGTTTGGACATCTTGTTGTTTAGCTTGCCAAAATTACAAGTACGCCCCAACATCACCGACCAAAAAAAATACGACTACCTTTTTAGTGTGGATACGCTAAATGCGGAAGTAATTGCTGGAAAACCATTTCGAGATGCCTATAAAGCCTTGGGGAAAGCCATAGAGGAAGGAAAATTCGTTCCCAACAGAAGCGTACAACATACCCATCTGGGGAGTATTGGCAATCTTGGATTGGAAGCAATTCGAGCGAAAATGCAGCCTTTGCGCTAGGCAATTACTACAATTTTTGAGAATTAGCAGCGCTGCTTTTTTATTTTAAAAAAAATGTTTCTTCTTTAGGAAAAGTGTTTTTTTTATAAATTGGTGTATCAAAAACCCAAATCTGATCCACAGCCACGGAAAACCTAGGGCAAATACCCGACACGCATCGACATCAACCCATTGTAAAAGTAAGTTTTGCTTTTGTAAGTAACTCTTTTGTCCACCATCTACTGGAAAAATGTAAAGTCCTACGGTATATTCAAGCGCTATTGGCATATGGAAGTAGCAAAACAACAGCTGTTTGCTCACACATTAGTAAAAAATCTCTTGCAAATATCAAAACCCCTTCAGACTGGCTTATTGAAGAGCAAAACACTGATAATATAACAGTTAAATTAATAAATGTCTAAAAATATATAAACGAAATAGTGCAGATATATACAAGTTGTGCCCAATTAAAAAATGAGATATGGAAACTATTAAACTAATACTCGAACTTATATACTTTATTTCAGGTCCATTATTACTTGTAGTTGCTTGGAAAGGGCTCAAGCAAATTATAGAAGCAAGAAACCAAGTAGAGGAAACAAAAAAATCCCGAGTTATAAGTTCGAGAAGAGAAGCGTTTAAAATTGCTGCTGAAAAATGTGAATATTATTACTCGCACATAATTCCTCTTCAAAACATTTTGTATAAAGAGATTGATAATAAAAAAATTACATTTTTCGAAAATTCTGAAGTGGTAATTGAAGGTGATAAAATATTGACAAAATCAAAATATGCTAATGATGAAGAACGAGAATTAATTTGGGAACTTCCAACCTTGGAAGTTTTTAATGCAATGGAAAGTTTCGCTATTTTCTTTACCTCAGGGATAGCAGATGAAAAAGTTGCCTTTCTAACTGTCGGAAATACTTATTGTTTCTCAGTCAGAAGGTACTTACCACATCTGATGATGCTTTCTGATAAAGGTTCTTATAAAAATATCTTGGCACTATTCATTACTTGGCACAACAGAATCGAAAAACAAAAATTAGAGCAAGAAAAAGAAAAGATTGAGAATAAATTATCTAAAACAACCGAAAAGACGGTGAAGCCAATAGGAACAGAATAAAAAACTGGGCACGACAAAACCTATACGCAATGCCCTTCGGGACACTGCGCATAACCCAACCGTTGTGTGTAATTAGAAAAAAGTAAACCATGCAAAAAATAGACATCACTTCAACAGCTCTTGAAAAGGGACTTGACATTGCAAAAGGATTTGTTGAAAAGTTAATTTATCCTTCTGCTGAAGAAATGGGGCTTTTGCTAAAGGATGGTATTGCTAAATGGCGTTTTTCCAACCAAGTAAAAACCTTGATAAAAGCTCAGTCTATATGTGAAAAACATGGTGTGAACCCACAAATGATTTCACCCAAACTCCTTACTCCTTTATTGGAATATGCTAGTTTAGAGGATAATGAGAAGTTGCAGGACAAATGGGCGACTTTACTTGCAAACATGGTTGATTCAGACCAAAATGTAGAAAATCATGTTTTTCCCTATTTATTAAGCCAAGTATCTATTCAAGAATTTGAACTTCTCGAAAAGACACTAAATATAAAAATAGAACGCGTTAAAAGCCTTAATGTAGAATTAGGCGAGTATTTAAAAGAAAAAGATCAAACCTTAACTGATTTAACCAGACATATTGAAGTCAAACAACAAGAGATTGAGACTCGAAAAAGTAATAACATAAACAATCCAGGCAGTTATAAAGGATATTGGGAACTTGAAAACGAATTAAGAGAATTAAACAGCAAGAAATATTCTTTTGAGAGAAAGCAAGCACGTTTAGAGAGAGCCATAAATGAACCTGAGTTGCTTACTCAAATTGACTTAAGAGATTATGAAATCTCAAACCTCATTAGACTTGGTGTAGTTAAAGAAATAATTCGCTCCTATGGCTATGTTGACAATCAAAGAGTTTCTGTTTCAAGGACACATGATTATGAATCTGAAGACTATGTCAGTTTGGATGATTTGTCTGTAACAATAGAAACAGATGTAATCGAATATGAACTTACGGAACTCGGAGAACTTTTTATAAAAGCATGTCAAGAGAAAAAATAACTACACACAACAAAACCTATACGCAATGCACTTCGGGACACTGCGCATAGCCAAACCGTTAGCTATTATTTACGAACCAAAACAAAAAAAGATGAGAGAATATAAAGTTGAAACATTAATCTATTACTCAAAAATCACTACTGACAGTAATCATATCGCAAAATCATCGCAAAAGGAAATCCAAGAGAAACTAAACGAATATTCAAAGCAAGGGTACAAGTTGACTTCAACGGATGCGACTCATTTTGGGTTCGCCGTTTATATATATTTATATTTTGAGAAAGAAGTTTAAATCAAAATACTGGCGGAAATTTGGGCTAGAATTTTTATCAATTTTTATTGCTGTTACTTCAGCTTTTGCTTTGAATAACTGGAATGAAAATAGGATTAGTAGCCACTCTGAACAAAAGATTCTTTCCGAGATAAAAAATAGTTTAAAAATTGACGCACACGATTTTAACAAAAATATTTATGGTAATCGATGGAGTCTAAAAGCGGATTCAATTTTTAGAAGCTTATTAAACGGAGACAAAATCAATCAAGATTCAATCGCTTTATACTATACAATACTTTTTCGAGATTATATTCCGATTGTAAATAGGTCGGCTTATGAATCTTTAAAAGCGAATAATTTAAAAACAGTTGAGAATGACTCTCTACGTATTCAAATAATTTCTCTTTACGATTACTATTATAGTATCATTGAAAAGTTAGAATATGAAGTGCCGGAGATGAAATCTTACAAAAACTATTTTTCAAGAATAAACCAACTACTTCATCCTTCTATGCAATTTGATAGTAATGGTGAATTGAAAAAAATAGTTGGTATTAACCAATTAAATTCAACTGAAAAACAAGAAATTTTGAGTTACTTATGGCGAATGAGAAATAACCGAAAGTTTAAACTTGATAGATATGACTTGATTTTAAATGAGATGAAAAAACTCGAATTGAATATTGAAAAGGAATTAAAACTGAATTAGAATCAAGAAACTAATAAAATACTTTTTACAACAATGGCTAAAAGCATTTGCTTGACTTTAGCCTACTCTTCGACATGCTTAGGCTAGCATTCTGAAAATCCTGATTTCGACTTTTTTTGAGTACACCCAAAAAAGCTCAACAACAATTGAAGCGAAAATACAGCCTTTTCGCTGAGTAATTTTTTCCGATTCCCGGGGGTTCGAATCCCTCTTTCTCAGCCCAAAAAATAGTTCCGCTCGATTAAATATTTTTTAGTAAATTAGAAAGTCTAAAAACCCAAATCTGATCCTCCATTGAAAAAGATTCCGTTTACGCCCTTATTACATCATCGCCAAAATGTCCTTCATGACGTCTTTGTTACTGTTAAAGAGTTGTTAGAATAATCTGATGTTTACAGACTTTTACCCAAATTTTAAAATTAAAAAATGAACGATAAAATTGAAATCCCCCTAAGCAAAAACAAATTGCTTATTGGAACTATTGGATCATTAATATTTGTTGTTTTATCTATTTGGTTATTTTTTGATGCCGCTATTTTTCAAGAAAATTCATTGCATTTTATTTTAAATCCTACAACAGTAAAAGGAATTGGAATTCTGGGTGTTCTTTTCTTTGGAGCCACTGGTATTTATGGATTTAGAAAACTGTTTGATAAAAAAATAGGACTAACCGTTGATAAAAAAGGAATAACGGATAACACGCATGCCACTAGCGTGGGACTGATCGCATGGAATGATATTACTGAAATTGTTACACAACAAATCATGTCAACCCAATTTCTTTTAATCAAAGTAAAGAATCCAGAGCAATATATTCGAAAAGCAGGGAGTAGAAAAAAAGATGTCCTATTGCGTTTAAATATGAAAATGTATGGAACTCCCCTTTCAATTACAGCAACTACGCTGAAATATGAATTTGAAAAAATTGAGGAAATCATCCGCACTGAATTTAAGAAATATAAGGGTTTAGGGAAGGGTTAATTATTACTTTTTATCCGCCCTTAAAAACAAAAAAAGTATGTCAAAAGGTTAATTAAAAAGAATAAATAGATCGGCAAAATGAAGATGGTAACTCCCAAAACAAATAATACTTTATCAATCATAGCTAACAAACAGGAGCTTTTGATAAAATCTGAGGGCCTTGCAAAAACTGAAATCAGATTTTTTGAAAAGTGATTTGAATAATTTAAATAAAATTGTGATTCTTAATAGGGCGGCGCACAAAATAAGTTTTTATGATTTGTAAGTTTTTTTTAATGATATTTGAATTTAATTTCAAGACTTTAAAATAGTTTAAAAACATCTTCTAAACCTGCACTTATATAGCCGACACTTTGGCTGAAATTAAAAATACCAAAAAATGATACACCCGAATACTAAACTAAAGTTTATTAGTAAAGACGTTGGATATGGCGTTGTTGCAACAGCCTTCTTGCCCGCCGGAACAATTACATGGGTTTTGGACAAATTGGATCGAGAGTTTACACCCTTGCAAATCCAAAACATGGAACCCCTCTATCAAGAAATCATAGACACTTACACCTTTAGAAACAACAATGGCAATTTGGTATTGTGTTGGGATAATGGCAGATATGTCAACCACAGTTTCAACTCCAATTGTCTAACCACTGCCTATGATTTTGAAATTGCCATTAGAGATATTCATGCGGGCGAACAATTGACCGACGACTATGGATATTTGAATATTACTAGCCCGTTTAGAGGCATCAACGAGGGTACTAGAAGAAAAGTCGTTTACCCCAATGACCTCTTAAAATACTATAAAGTTTGGGATAATAAAATTAAAAAAGTCTTTCCTAAAATCAATAAAGTAGATCAACCTTTACGTCAAATTTTAGAAGCAAAAACCTGGGATCGGATTGAAAAAATAATTCATGGGGAAGAACCTTTGGCATCCATTTTAACCAATTATTTTGATGCAGAAGCACATACACAGCAATGTGTTTGAATCTTGAAGCATCTTATCAATTTATTGTTAAATAACAACAATTGATAAAAACGAAGTTTTAAATACTTTTTAAGGGGTTTATTTTTTTATTGTTTAATCCTCAAAAATCCCGATAATCCCAATGACCTCTGTAGGCGCGATCTAACATCAAATTTGCTCCTAGATCATCAATAAATTGTTCAGACTGCGGATTCCATTCCAAAGGACGTTGTAAGGCATAGGCAATATTGGCCACATTACAAACCGAAGCCGTTCGATGCCCCACCTCTACATCACAAATGGGTCTTGTTCGGTTTTTGATGGCATCCAACCAATCCAAATGGTGATTGGGGCTGTTGTACACCCGTTGCGTATCCGAATCTTTCAAAGGAGTGTCGGCGAGAGCAGCATTAGGGAAGGTTTTCAAATAACTTCTACTGATTTCCAAACTTCCTTCGGTGCCAATGAATTGAATTTCGTTATTCCCCTTTCCCCATTTGGTATGGGTCACGGTGATTCCATTTTCATAAGTATAGGTCAAGCCTTCAGTGGCAACTCCGCCCGGAGGATTGAATTGCAAAGGGCCTGTATGATCCATATCCAAAGCCCATTGGACGATATCAAACATATGCGCTCCCCAATCGGTGATCATCCCACCCCCAAAAGGAGTGTAATCGCGCCACATTCCCCAACGTTTGTCTTCTATGGGACAAGCCAAATCAAAGTGATATCCTCGATACGGAGCGGGTCCAATCCATGCTTCCCAATCGATGTTTTCCGGGATTTCTTGACTGGGTAAATCACAAGCTTTATAGGGTGCTCCAATTGCTACATTGATAGATGTAATCGTTCCGATATAACCATTGCGTATCAAATTTACTCCGTGCCGAAATCGATCCCAAGAGCGTTGCATACTTCCGGTCTGAAACACCCGGTCGTATTTGCGAGCTGCGTCTACCATCGCTCTTCCTTCAGCCACCGAGCTGGAAAGCGGTTTTTCACAATAAATATCCTTGCCTGCCTTGGCCGCATCCACCGCCATTTGGGCATGCCAATGGTCGGGAGAAGCGATGACCACGGCATCAATATCTTTTCGAGCCAACAAATCTCTATAGGAGGAAATTTCATCCAGAGCATAGGTTGCTTTGCCTTCTTTTTTCATCGACTCTTGAAACGTCTCACTAAAAAAATTCATTTTTAGACGATCAACATCGGATACCGCCATTACAGCAGCCCCCTCATAATTCACAAAATTCTTCATCAATCCTCTACCCTGCTTTCCTACACCGATAAATCCTAATTGTACTTTGTCATTGGGAGCGGTTCCAGAAAATCCTAAAACATGACTGGGAACGATGCTAAAGACCGAGGCACTGGCAGCGGTTTTTTGAATAAAATCTCTTCGTTTCATTGGTTTATTTTTGTTTGTAATTTCTAAAAGTAAGAAAAAAAAATAAGCCTGAGATTTTGTTTTTTTTTTAATAATTACAATCTAAAAATAATCTACCGCATCAGGTCAAATTGAGATAGAAACTACTTACGCTAAAATCAATCTGTTTTTGAACAACAATGTTATTCCTCTCGTTATTTACTCGTTGCTGTGGAAGCGGGTGCCTCTGATTCGATTGGCACCTCATTTTCTGGAGTTTCTTCACCCTTATTTTTAGTAAAAATGGGTAAAACAATGGATATGCGGATTTTGTTTTGCAATTGATTCTGAATTTCAGAATTATTAACTAAATATGATAAATCAACTGACAAAAGTTGACTTTCGAAACCCGCTCCAAAAGTAAAATACTGTCGAAAACCTTTGTTTGGACTTTCCTTAAAATAACCAGAACGCAGCGTGAATTTATTTTGAAAACGATATTCCATACCAACGGCCCATGTGATTTCTTTTAATTCTTCACTAAATCCATTGGGGGCATCCGAAAAAGAACTGAAAATTCCTTGAATCAAATTTGAGTTGAGCTGATCCTCGAAAAGTGTAGGGACTAATAATTTATTAAACTCTAAGGAGGCAATCAATGCATTTTCTTTTTCCATCTGAAATTCTACACTTGATCCTAGTTTAAGAGTGATGGGAATAAAATACGAATCATCAGACCTCGAGAAATTTAATTTTATTTATTATTACTCATTTAAAAAACCTCCATGAAAATCTTCTTAGCCAACATTCTTTTATCCCTTTTTTTAATCCTTTCATGTGCTCCCAAGCAGGATGAAATTCTCAACAATTTAGAAGGGATACTTTTAAAAGTCAACTATTATACAGTACGATGTCAAGGGTTTATTGAAATGGACTGTCTACTTGTTCAAGAAGGGAAAGCAATTGGAACCGAAGAATGGTCTCGATTTTACGAAACCATCATTGGTTTTGACTTTGAACCCAACTTTATCTATGAATTGGATGTGAAAAAAGTAGAGCGCGATCCCGGAATACAAGACGTAGGTCGTTACCAATACACATTGATTCGAATCCTATCAAAAACAGCCGTTCGTTAGATGTGTAAGGCTCTGTTTTCTGTGGCTGCCAAAGCAGCTTCTTTGATCGCTTCGGCATAGGTGGGATGCGAATGACTCATCCGAGCGATATCCTCTGCAGAAGCTCTGAATTCCATCGCTGTAACTGCTTCAGCGATCAAGTCGGCGGCTCTGGCTCCAATCATATGAACCCCCAATACCTCATCGGTTTGAGCATCAGCAAGAATTTTTACAAAACCATCCGTATCCATACTGGCACGGGCACGTCCCAGGGCGCGCATGGGAAATTGCCCTGTTTTGTATGCAATTCCGCTGGCTTTAAGTTGTTCCTCTGTTTTCCCGACGGCAGCCACTTCCGGCCAGGTGTAAATAACATTGGGAATTAAATTATAATCGATATGAGGTTTTTGACCGGCTAAAAATTCAGCCACCAACACTCCTTCTTCTTCGGCTTTATGGGCCAACATAGCTCCACGAACTACATCGCCAATGGCATAGATGTTGGAAGCAGTGGTTTGCAAATGGTCGTTGACTTCCACTTGTCCACGGTCATTCACTTGTACTCCGGCAGCCTCAGCGTTTAAACCATCGGTATAAGGACGGCGTCCTACAGACACCAAACAATAATCCCCTTCAAACTGAACTTCAGCTCCATTTTTATCTTTTGCAGCAACAGTCACTTGTTTTCCATTGCTTTCTACTTTGTTTACGCCATGGGAAAGAAAAAATTTAACCCCTTGCTTTTTCATGACCTTCATCAGCTCCTTGGAAAGACCGGCATCCATCACCGGAGTAATGCGATCTGCATACTCTATAACAGAAACTTCAGCCCCCAAACGGCGATATACTTGCCCCAATTCTAATCCAATTACTCCTCCCCCAATGACCACCAAGTGTTTGGGGATCTCTTTTAGTTTCAGGGCTTCTGTTGAAGTAATTACTCGTTCTTTATCTACTTTAATAAAAGGAAGGCTCGCAGGTTTGGAACCGGTTGCAATAATGCTGTATTTGGCTTCAATGGTTTGGGCATCTTTCCCATCAATTTTGATGTGCGTTGCATCAACAAAACTTCCCAAACCTTCAAAAACATCAATCTTATTTTTTTGCATCAGGTAATCAATGCCTTTTGTGGTTTGCTCCACTACCGCAGCTTTGCGATCGATCATCTGCTGGAAATTGATGGTAATCGAACCTTCAATTTCTATTCCGTGTTCAGAAAAATGTTTGGTGGCATCCTCATAATGATGCGAAGAATCCAAGAGTGATTTGGAAGGAATACATCCTACATTGAGGCAGGTACCTCCAAGGGTGCTGTATTTTTCAATCAAAGCCGTTTTTAAACCCAATTGGGAACAACGGATTGCTGCCACATATCCTCCGGGGCCTGAGCCAATCACTGCAACATCATAAACACTCATAACAAAAAATTTTATTGAGCTCAAAAGTACAAATGTTTATTTTTCTACCACCGTTAGACCGTATGGTTTTTGAATTATTTTTTAATACATTTATCAAGTCAACCTCAAATTTTATGTCATGAATAAAACATTTAAGTACCTCATTTTTATCTTCTTTATTACCACATCGCTTTCTTATGCTCAAGAAATGACCCTCTTTTTAGGGCTTAGTGGCTATCAATTTTACGAAGATGACCGACCCATTAAAACGCCAAAAGTCAAATCCCTTATGGAAACCAATCAGGAAGCTTTTGCCTTTTGGAAAAAATCAAGAACCTATAACACCATTGCTTTTAGTGCCAGTGCTGTTTCTATTGCCACTACGGTTATTGCCATTTCCAGTAAAAAACCGGATGAAAACTATTCGACCGGGTTGGTGGTTAGCAGTTTGGGTTCGGCGCTTGTGGGCGTAATCTTCACCCTTTCTGCCAACCATCAAAAGAAAAAAGCAGTACTCCAATACAATCGAAGTTTAGAAAAGAAAAATGCCGTTTATATCAAACCACTGCATACTTCAAAAGGGATTGGAATAGCATTGGCTTTTTAAATGGATGTTATTTATAATATTTTAAAGGTTCAAATAGGATTATTATAACAAAAAAAATAAAATTCCATTTGCTCTAATTTTTTTACCTTGTGCAAACAGATCAAAGCTTTTGAAAAAAACAGAAATTTCCTTAACCCTTGCCCTAGTTCCCATCGTTCTTTTGGTATTACTATTGAGTTTTAATGTATCCGTTTTCGGCGATGATGCCTTGGGCGGATCCAATCAGTTTATACTTTTAATGGGGGCAGCCATAGCAGCCATTGTTGGATTTGTAAAAAAAATTAGCTACGAAAGCATGTTGCAACGCGTGACTGAAAATTTAAAGTCGGTCACGGGAGCTATTTTAATTCTCTTATTTGTAGGGGCACTTGCCGGAGCTTGGCTCATCAGCGGAATTATTCCTGCCATGATCTATTATGGGCTTCAAATTCTTCATCCCGGAATTTTTCTTCCTGCATGTATTGTCATTTGCGCCATTATTTCATTAGCCACCGGCAGTAGTTGGACGACCTCCGCAACCGTAGGTATTGCGCTTATTGGGATAGGCAAGGCGTTGGAGATACCGGTAGGAATGGTTGCCGGGGCAGTCATCTCGGGAGCCTATTTTGGAGACAAACTTTCCCCTTTGAGTGACACCACCAACTTGGCACCTGCCATGGCTGGGGGGGAGCTCTTTTCCCATATTCGGTATATGACCTATACCACCTTTCCTAGTATCTTGGTGACCTTGGTGGTTTTTTCAGTGTTGAGTTTTACCCAAACTTCGCAAGGAACTGCTGATACTGCCGTTTTAATGGCAGCCATAGAAGAAAAATTCACCATCAATCTTTGGTTGTTTCTCGTTCCCTTAACAGTGATTTTTTTAATTGTTAAAAAAAGTGCTCCTCTTGTTGCGCTACTCATCGGCACACTACTCGCTGCTGTTTTTGCGCTACTTTTCCAAAGAAACCTTTTGATGGAGCTCACCGAGACCAATCAGCTAACCCTCAATGATGCCTATCGGGCATTGCTCAATGCGATCACCAGAGATACACAAATCGAAACTTCCAACAGTTTGTTGTATGATCTATTTTCATCGGGGGGAATGCAAGGAATGTTGGGAACTATTTGGCTCATCATTTGCGCTATGGTATTTGGTGGGGTGATGGATGCCATTGGAGCACTTTCAAAAATCAGCAACGCACTCTTGGGATGGGCAAAAAGCACCTTTCAATTATTTGCCAGTACGGTGGCTTCTTGTTTAACCATCAACCTCACTGCTTCGGATCAGTATTTATCCATTGTAATTCCCGGTAAGATGTTTTCTAAAGCGTATAAAGACCGAAATCTAGCTCCTGAAAATCTTAGCCGAACGTTGGAAGATTCCGGGACTGTAACTTCCGTACTGATTCCTTGGAACACCTGTGGTGCCTATCAATCTGGCGTACTCGGCGTGGGTGTGGGAGAATATTTTGTCTATGCTGTTTTCAATTGGTTAAGTCCCATCATGACGCTTATTTTTGCCGCTTTTAGAATTAAAATCAAAGCACTAAAAGAACCTAATTCCTGACATCGCACTCAATAATCCAAGGGATTGAATGCTTTTTTGTCTCAACATTTTAATAAATAAAAATTTATATCCTTTGTTCTTGTAGGGAAACAATATTTTACAATTCCGACAGTTCTAATAATTGTCAACAAAAACTACAGGACTTGCTAGAAACGGCAACGGTTTTTTGGGGATGAATTTGTATTTTTGTAGAAGAGTTTAATTTATGGCGAAAAAGCAAAACCCGAAGCAGACAGCAAAACCCTCAGCAGCGGATTTAAAAAGAAAACACCAACGGCAAGTTTTGTTCGGGGGTTTTTTGATTTTAATAGCCCTGTTATTGATATTGGCTTTTAGCTCCTATCTGTTTTCTTGGAAAGAGGATTTTAGCACTTTAAATTCCTTAAACGATCGTGAAGTCGCTGCTCAAAATCTTTTAAATAAATTGGGTGCCTATGTCAGTCATTTTTTTATCTATCAAGGCTTTGGCATTGCGTCCTATTTTATTCCCTATTTGCTATTCATCACGGGATTTACACTTTTTTTAAGCAAATCCAAAGAACGTCTAGTACCCCAATGGTCTTGGGGATTGAGTCACCTACTATGGGCTACTTTGACCATGGGTTTCTTTTATGAATTCAGCCCCCTGTTTTCAGGTATTGTTGGCTATGAATGTTATAATTTCATCACCGATTATATTGGCAAAATCGGTTTGTTGTTTTTCTTGATTTTTACACTTTTATGTTTTTTGGTTATTGAATTAAATTGGACTCCAGAAAAGATTAAGTCTTGGTTTAAAGAAAAATCTGCCGAACCTGAAACAACGGACGAAAACGAAGAAGATCCTTTTTCTTTACCACTCGACCAACTTATTGATGAGGATAGTTTAGAAGAAGAAGAATCCTTAATGTTGATGGATGAAGAGGAGGACCTATTGTTGCACATAGAAAAGAAAAAAAATGAAAATGATCCACACGATGAAGAACATCAAGTGGCAGACATCGCGATGGAAATCCTTGCGCCACAAGAGGAAGTTGTAGAAGTTGAAAAATCAAAAGCCTTGGTGGAAGCATACGGTTTGTTTGACCCTACTTTGGAATTGGGGAAATACCGCATGCCCACCATCGATCTTTTGAAAGACTATGGAGAGAGTACCATCACCATCAATCAAGAAGAATTAGAAATCAACAAAAACAAAATTGTTGACACGCTAAAAAACTACAATATTGGAATTGCTAATATCAAGGCGACCATTGGACCTACCGTTACCCTATATGAAATAGTCCCAGAAGCAGGCATTCGAATTTCTAAGATTAAAAACCTAGAGGACGATATTGCACTTTCGCTTTCGGCATTGGGAATCCGAATCATTGCTCCCATCCCGGGCAAAGGCACCATTGGAATAGAAGTCCCCAACCAAAAATCGAGTGTGGTATCCATTCGTTCTGTCCTGAGTGCCAAAAAATTTCAAAATGCCGAAATGGAGCTTCCCGTCGCTTTGGGAAAAACCATTAGCAACGAAACTTTTGTTGTGGATTTGAGTAAAATGCCCCACCTATTGATGGCAGGAGCAACAGGGCAAGGAAAATCCGTAGGACTCAACACTGTGCTGACCTCGCTGCTCTACAAAAAACATCCGGCGGAAGTCAAATTTGTTTTGGTGGATCCCAAAAAAGTAGAACTCAATATATACAGTAAAATTGAGCGGCATTATTTGGCAAAACTACCCAATGAAGAAGATGCCATTATTACTGACAATACCAAAGTCATTCATACCCTAAACTCCCTTTGTATTGAAATGGACAATCGTTATGAATTGCTTAAAAACGGTATGTGCCGTAATTTAAAAGAATACAATCAAAAGTTTAAAGAACGAAAACTCAATCCCAACGACGGACACCGTTTTCTGCCCTATATTATTTTAGTGGTGGATGAATTTGCCGATTTGATTATGACAGCCGGGAAGGAGGTGGAAACACCCATTGCGCGTTTGGCACAGTTGGCCCGCGCCATTGGAATTCATTTAATCATTGCCACGCAACGTCCGTCAGTAAATGTAATTACAGGAATTATTAAAGCCAATTTCCCGGCTCGGGTGGCGTTTCGCGTAACTTCAAAAATCGATTCCCGGACCATCCTCGATAGCGGGGGTGCCGATCAGTTGATTGGGCGCGGAGATATGTTGTATACACAGGGCAATGAACTCACTCGGATTCAATGTGCTTTTGTCGATACGCCCGAAGTGGAGCGTGTGGTTGCCTTCATTGGCGCACAAAACGGTTATGCCGATGCCCATTTGCTCCCAGAATACGTGGGCGAAGAATCCTATGCCTTGGATATCGACCCCAGTGAACGCGACGGATTGTTTAGAGAAGCCGCAGAAGTGGTGGTGGTTGCCCAACAGGGTTCTGCCTCTTTACTCCAGCGTAAATTAAAATTGGGCTACAACCGCGCAGGAAGAATAATCGATCAGTTGGAAGCCGCCGGAATTGTCGGAGCTTTTGAAGGAAGCAAAGCAAGACAAGTATTAGTTTCCGATTTAAACACTTTGGAACAATTATTGAAGAACGACGAATTATGAAACATATTTTTTCTATCCTATTTCTTTTTGGACTGGTGAATGGATTCGGTCAGGATGCAACTGCTGCAAAAAAACTGTTGGATGAAGTTTCCAGCAATATTGCTTCCTACGATAATTTGTTTTTCGAATTTTCTTACGTCCTAGAAAATCAACAAGAAAACATCAAACAAGAAACCAATGGGTCAGTTACCGTTAAGGGAGATAAATACAAACTCAACTACTTGGAAGCCGAACAGCTTTTTGACGGTCAAAAAACCTATACCATCGTCCCCGATAATGAGGAAGTTACCATCAGTAGTGCTGACGATGAAGAGGGGTATGGAATCAACCCATCAAAATTGTTGAGTTTTTATAAAGACGGATACCGATATGAATGGGATATCAAACAAAAAGTGATCGATCGTACCGTACAATTCATCAAGCTTGTTCCTACCCTGCCCAACGAAACAACTCAATATTTGTTGTTGGGGATCGACCTTTCCAAAAAATCGATTTACCGTCTAATAGACATCGGAAAAAACAGTACCCGCACTACCCTGACCATTACCAACCAAAAGGAAAACATCCCTTTGAATAACGATTTTTTCGTCTTCAATGCCGATGCTTATCCCGACTACTACATCAATAACTAGGACGTTGAAAATCATTGATCGCTACCTCTTAAAAAGCTATTTGACTCGCTTGATCAGCGTTTTTGCCATTTGTATGGTAATTTTTGTCGTGCAAACTTTTTGGCTTTATATTGATGAGTTGGCGGGAAAGGGGCTGAGTTTTCTTACGATTTCAAAATTTTTAATCTATTTTTCTCCCAAACTAATTCCACTCGTACTTCCGCTTTCTGTATTGTTGGCGGCCTTGATGACCTATGGCAATCTTGCGGAAAACTATGAGTTTGCTGCCATGAAATCCACTGGTATTTCCTTACAACGGGCACTTTTAGGCTTGACCGTTTTTCACATCTTATTGGGCATTGGAACGTTTTATTTTTCAAATCATGTCATTCCCTATGGAGAACTAAAATCCTATAATCTGAGGCGAAATCTAGCCAAACTAGAACCCACTATAGCCATACGTGAAGGGATTTTCAATAAAATTGGAGACATCAACATCAAAGTGGAAAAAAAATACGGTGAAAGTGAAGAACTTTTAGAGGATGTAATCATTCACGAATACTTGCCTTCAAAGAAAAACAATGTTGTGATCAAAGCCGCTCGGGGCGAATTGGTCAGCAAGGAAAACGATGCCAATTTGCAACTTTTACTCTTTGATGGAAATCGTTATGAAAGTATCCTAAACCAAAGCAAGAACAAAGATCAAACCTTTCCGCATGCTAAAGTTTATTTTGAGAAGTATGTAATGAACGTTGATCTTTCGCAATTTAATAATGTAGATTTGGAAGAAGAAAAATACACCTCTACCTTTCGAATGCAAAAAGTGGATCAACTCAAGGTCAGTATTGATTCGCTTCAAAAGAACTTTAATGAGGAACGCATCATCTTTACCGAAAATTTTATTAAAAAAGGAGTCTTCATCAAAGTTGTAAATGAAAAGAAAACAGAGAAAATCGATTCCTTTCCAAGAAACCCTTATGACTTAATGGAGTCTGAAAATGAATGGAAATTTGCCCAAGTTTCGGAAAATGCAATCAATGAAATGAAATCTTCATTGCGTGAATTGAATGGAAAAAAGCAATTTTATTTTCTTCTTCAGGAAAATATCAATTTTCACAAAATTGCCTTTCATGAAAAATACACCCTCATGTTTGCATCGGTGTTTTTATTTTTAATTGGTGCCTCTTTGGGGGCAATCATTCGCAAAGGTGGCTTGGGATTGCCATTGGTTCTCGCCATATTGATCTTTTTAACCTATCACTACATCGGTTTATTTTTAAAAAATGCAGCCGAAGACGACAGTATTCCTCCATTGATCGCCACTTGGTTGTCCACCGTTATTTTGGCGCCTTCTGCCATATTACTGACCCTAAGGGCGTCCTCCGACCGAGGGTTTGTCGCCCTTGATGTGATGCTCTTTCCGTGGGTTGAACGCTTTCGAAAACTGTTTAAACGATTCAAAAAGGACAAAAAATGAATGAAACTTTTCAACTCGACCCTATTCCAGAGGCGATCAGAGCTATTGAAAACGGCGAAGTAATCATTGTTGTGGACGATGCCAATCGTGAAAACGAAGGCGATTTTATAGCCGCTGCTGAAAAGGTCAACGCGGAAATTATAAATTTTATGGCTACCCATGGACGGGGTTTGATTTGTGTTCCGATGACCGAAAAACGATGCAAAGAACTGCAGCTCGACAAAATGGTTTCAAACAATACGGATCCTATGGAAACCGCTTTTACCGTTTCCGTAGATTTAAAAGGTAATGGTGTCACTACAGGTATTTCTGCAGCTGACCGATCCAAAACTGTAAAGGCATTGGTGGATCCTTCTACCCTTCCGCATCAATTGTCTCGTCCAGGACATATTTTTCCACTCATCGCCAAAGAGGGAGGCGTACTAAGAAGAACAGGGCATACCGAGGCAGCAATTGATTTTGCGCGTTTGGCAGGGATGGAAGCCGCTGGAGTGATTGTTGAAATCATGAATGAGGATGGCTCCATGGCACGACTGCCCCAACTGATGGAAGTGGCTGAAAAATTTAATTTAAAAATTGTTTCTATTGAAGATTTGGTCGCCTATCGGATGCAACACGATAGTTTGATTTCTAAAAAAGCAGACACGACCATTAGTACGCGCTTTGGTAACTTCCGATTGCGCGCCTATGAACAAACCACCAATGGTGCCGTACATATTGCACTCACCAAAGGAACTTGGAGTGAAGAGGAGGCCGTTTTAACCCGTATTCACTCGTCTAGAATAACCAACGATATATTAGGAATGTTGACAGGATCGCTCTACGAAGGGCTGGACAATATTTTTAATCGAATCAATGAAAACGAAAAGGGAGCTATTTTATTCATCAATCAAGAGGTGGCACCGGAAAATTTATTAGCCCGTATAGAAACCCTCAAAAAAATGCAGGAAGAAGGTCATTTTGAAACGGCACCTCCCCTGCGTATGGACAGCAGAGATTTTGGAATCGGTGCGCAAATCCTTCATGACTTGAATATTCGAAAATTGTTGGTCATCAGTAATTCTGTACATTCTCCTCGAGTGGGAATTACTGGTTATGGCATCACTATAGAAGGCTACGTGGAGTATTAGGTTTATTGAAAAAACCACAGTTTGACGGCCATCACTGCCATCATGACAAGCATGGCGATTCGGATGACGCGATCTCCTTTTTTTACCGACCATCTGCTCGTAATCCACGCTCCTGCACTGGTACCTAACGCCATCCAAAATCCGATCTTCCAATCAATGGCATCATTATAGGCAAACATAACCAAAGCAACCAAGGAATAAATGGTTACCACCGTTACTTTAGTGACATTGGTGTTTAAAAGACTCATTTGATTGACCCTATTGAGAAAAATCATAATAACAAATCCAACTCCTGCATTGATAAATCCGCCATAAATCCCAATAATAAAAAATCCAATGATTCCCATCCACAGATACTTCCCGGTGAGTCGTCCTGGCATTTGAATATCCATAGGTTTGGATTTGACCAACACCAATATCCCCACAACGATCATAATTACCGCCAACATTTTATTGAACAAAGCTCCGTCAATTTCTACTGCCAACTGTGCACCAATAACTGCACCCACACTGGCACTAATCCCCAAATACATATTAAACGGATAGGTATGCATTCCTTTGCTGCGATAACCCACTGCCCCGGACAAAGATTGCACCACAATAGCAATACGATTGGTTCCATTGGCAATATGCGGTGGCAGCCCCAAAAAGATCAAAACGGGTAGCGTAAGCAAGGAACCCCCTCCAGCCAAGGTGTTGATGACCCCGGCGAGAAAGCCTACCACAACTAATAAAATGATGGGAAAAAGCTCCTCCATAGTAACAAAAAATAAAGATACATATAATGAAGGGTCTCCACCTAAAAGTGTGTGCAATAAATATTTTCTAATATCAAAAAGGAATGTATATTTGCACCAGCACAGGAGAAATGGCAGAGTGGTCGAATGCGGCAGTCTTGAAAACTGTTGAGGGTCACACCTCCGGGGGTTCGAATCCCTCTTTCTCCGCAACAACAATCCCTATTACATTAA